>Ga0307517_10010037_pt1 | contig 13317 bp, 20 predicted proteins | sample 23_EM_MG_FD_194515 | JGI IMG/M metagenome (GOLD analysis project Ga0307517, IMG submission 194515) | Populus trichocarpa ectomycorrhiza microbial communities from riparian zone in the Pacific Northwest, United States - 23_EM | ecosystem: Host-associated > Plants > Roots > Unclassified | place...
TGTCAAAGATGCAGAGATAATGTACAACCGTGCGCTGGCTGGTAAAGAGAAGACATTGGGAGCTGAGCACACGTCCACGCTCACCACCGTCAACAACCTGGGTCACCTCTACGCTGGTCAAGGTCGTGTCAAAGATGCAGAGATAATGTACAACCGTGCGCTGGCTGGTAAAGAGAAGACATTGGGAGCTGAGCACCCGTCCACGCTCACCACCGTCAACAACCTGGGTCTTCTCTATAATGGTCAAGGCCGTGTCAAAGATGCAGAGATAATGTACAACCGTGCCCTGGCCGGTAAAGAGAAGGCATTGGGAGCTGAGCACCCGTCCACGCTCAACACCGTCAACAACCTGGGTCACCTCTATGCTGGTCAAGGCTGTGTCAAAGACGCAGAGATAATGTACAGCCGTGCGCTGGCCGGTCTTGAGAAAGTATTGGGAGCTGAACACACATCCACGCTCAACACCGTCAACAACCTGGGTGTCTTCTATGCTGATCAAGACCGTGTCAAAGATGCAGAGATAATGTACAACCGTGCGCTGGCTGGTAAAGAGAAGGCATTGGGAGCTGAGCACCCGTCCACGCTCACCACCGTCAACAACCTGGGTCACCTCTACGCTGGTCAAGGCCGTGTCAAAGATGCAGAGATAATGTACAACCGTGCGCTGGCCGGTTATGAGAAGGCATTGGGAGCTGAGCACCCGTCCACGCTCACCACCGTCAACAACCTGGGTCACCTCTACGCCAGTCAAAACCGTGTCAAAGATGCAGAGATAATGTACAACCGTGCGCTGGCTGGTCGTGAGAAGGCATGAGGAGCTCAGCAGACCACGACTCTCAACACCTTCGACAACCCGGGGTACGGGTCTTCCTTCACCAACATCAGCGAAGAAACCGGAAGATCTACCAGCTCACCATTCAAGATGACGACGCATGATCAGCTTGCAGGGCCTAATATGACAGATATCTTGAGGTCTCATTAAAACCTCTGCATTCTAGCAAGTTGGAAGAGAATCGAATTAATATAAGGAAATAGAAAAGAGTCTGTAAATTTTTAGAAAAAAACCTTGGGCGCCACCCAGCTGTTCTTTATATATCGTGAGCCATTGGAATTTTTGTTCAAGTACATAATCACTCGAGCTCGAAGTCATGAGTCCGGCCAACCATGGCAGTCGCTCACCCGCCAAATCCCTCGACATCCAGAATCCTCCCCAAGCCCCATAATCCAGAATCCGTCTCAAGACTCCTTACAAAATACAACTCTCCAAACCCTTTTAATTCCGTCCGAACCCCGTCCGACTAGTGCACAGCGCTAGTAAGGGCTGTTGGGTGTGTCTTTTATGAAATCGTTGCCAAATTCATCTTTCGATATCGGTCAATAGGTGAGCTCATTGCAATTAGCGATTTTAAATTTCAAGGCATATGTACTTATGAACAGAGATCTTGAGAGCAGAAAGGATTGCTCCAAACCCATCTCCTGGTACAGGACCTGTGACAACTTTGGAAGCTGCAGTGTCAGCAACTCAGAATAGTACTACCCCAGTTTTGAGGAACTTGAAGCGGAAGGCTAAGGTAAAGGAAGAAGATGCCGCTTCGGAGATTAACAAGGAGGATGAAGAGGACGAGGAGGATATTAAAAAATTGGCTGTATTAAAGGTCAGCCACCGTTGAAATTTAGCTCAGCTGAAGCCTTACTATGGGTTCTTGCAATCAGGCCGAAATGGAGAGGATTGAAAAAGCGCGTTTGGATCGCCACGCGAAGAAGAAAGTTAAATATGAACCAAAGGCTGTATTCCTTCCTGGCGAGGTTATTTATCTCACCTTAGAAACTCAGCTACGGTCTACTGAACTTTGTTTTCAAAAACATCTTCGGGCAAGAAAGTGATGGAGGAATTCGGATTATGCCACCACCACCTCTTTGATACACCATCTTCAGTCGGACCCCTCTAGCCAACTCGCTACACGTTGATCAAGGAGTTTGTGCATCTTTCGGCCATGTTCCGCCAGAAAGGGGGTGGTAGCTGGATAATACCTAGCAAATGTGACTTGGTCCATCTCCCCAATCATTGTCTTCGTGGCCATTACCACGATCATCAGAATCATCGAGAGTAATGTCGGCGAGAGGGTGTTTGACAGAGTCGTTCGCATAAAGAGCTTGTAAGGCCAGGCTTGATCCAGCCAGAGAACTGTCGTGCCCTGTGAGTGGCACATTGGATCCAGTCCTGCTACTAAACGACAGGCGAGATATGGAGAATACAATAGCACATGAGCCGCATAACCTCAGTGCTCAGCACGACACGTGGTTCAAAGCATTTGTACTGTGCTTCGAGGTGTGTCGCAATCTTCTCCAATTCTACTGGCACAGCCATCCAGCTGGGTCTGGCACTTTTCCACCCACTTATTTGAAGAGGCGGTCCAAATCCTGGGAACGGGGGATGTGGTCCTCCTCAATTTTCAAACGGAACAGCGATGTCGCTGAAAATCGTCGGATTAGCCAGGGATTGGCAAGAGCCGCAAAAGTTAGTTGATCACAACTTCATTGCTCAGGGCTGCCCCAGTGACTGGATTTTAACTGCCTGCGTGGTGCAGGGTTGAGGGCATTTGCATTAATGCCTAAAGTACAAACAGCTTGCACATAAGGTAATTTCGATTTCTGATTCCTCACCGCTGTTAACTGCTAACAGTGGGTCTGCGGATGTACCTACTCTCACGACTATCTTGTCGGAAAAATCCAAAAATAAGTATTTGTTGACATGGGTACTGACTATAGCATATATGTAATATATCAGCTCATATCAGTTACTGACAGGTACTGACAGGTACATGTACGCTACTTTAATCACTATCGGTAAATTTGGGTTTTTCCGACACTCATTCCATTAATCCCCTTTACGCTTATGTCCCCGTTTGGTGCGTCCCTTAATTCGTTTGGTGGCCGTCGCAACGTTTCTTACCAGCACAGCCTGTCAGCCTTATAATACCACCTATTTCCTTGTCTCACAAGCTTTATGCTCTTGCTCATCCTAGTCCTCCACCCCTTGCCATGTCATTTCTTACACCCACCCTGAGAACCTACCTTTTGACCTGGAACCTCATCCTAATCCGAACCCTCATCGTGACATCTCTCTACAACATTGTCGCCTTCCTTACACCCCCGGCTCCTGAGCACTGGGGTCATCTAACCTCTGTGTTATCATTCGTCATCGTCATTCATCATGGACTTAGGTAAGAAGTTTAACCTAGCACAGAACGAAACCCAACTTACGTTCACCCTTTCAGTGTGTGGAGCCTGCAGTTAAACCCAGCGGTTTTCGACTGGCTGTTGATCTTCGGCGAGATTGGAGGTACGTCTGCAGACTCTCGCCTTGTTCTGCCAATATTGATTTCGTTTGTAGCGTGGTTCGGTCTGCAATTCTATGCCTGGAAAACGAACCGATGGACCAGATCTAAACATATCGTCCTCTTGGGGTCACTCTATGTGCAAATGATCGCACTCGCACTGCTTTGCTGCATCCGAACCATTTCACTGTTTCAACAGCTTCCGTCCGGCCTATACTCGCCTCTCAACCTCTTACCTCCCGATGACAATGAGCCAGCGGAGAACGAAGAGTCAAGTTGGACGGACCGTCTTCCGCTTCTTTTTGGAAGAACACTTTGGGGCAATTTTGAGTAGGAAATACGTTGTTTATGCAAACATACCTGACCACAAGCCCAGATTTATGGGCCAAGGGAGCTACGGTATACTCATGGTAGCCCGAGCCGTTTTTGCCACGGCCAGTATTCTAGGAGTGCTTATTTTTGCTGTCTTCCGCGTCATTATTTGGCCTTGGTCTGAAACTGGTATTGTACCAGTGAAAACCCTGGTTGGCACTGATCTACGATGGGATTTCCAATCGATCAATCCCTCTTGGAATGTTTTCGTTGTACGTTGCCATTTCCGAATCGCATTGGATCGCAACTGACTATTGATATGTAGATAATGGACCGTGACCTTGGTGATTTAATAATTGACAAAGTACTAAAACCAGACGCCATCCAAGTTACACCGCTTTGGGAGGATCTTGGTGAGTTATGGATGAAATGGATGAACTATCAATATCCTCATCGCGCACCAGATAAGCAGGTCCCACTGTGTACTCCTATTGACGGACCCCCTCCTCAGGACGACAGGCCCCCGTGTAAATATATGGGTAGGAAATTCAATGATGTTGATCCTTCAATAAAATACAATACACCGAAGGCTCCAGCAGTTCATTCATTCCAATACTCCTGCCCCAACCGCTGTACTCGCAATCTGAATTGTGAGTCGTTCTGAAATGTCCTGCGAGTTCAACTTACTCATCCTTTGGGTTGCCAGTGTTGGATTTCATGCAAGTCCCAGCCCGCGATACCATGCCAGATCTGCTTGTCACTATCAATTTCACGACTTTGGGCATCTCACCGTTGTCCAGCACTGTTGGCGGCAGCCGATTGAAGGCCGTAGGCGTCATCGCCGCATTCAACGATAACATTCATGATGTGTTACGAGTGTCAACTCCGACACCATTATTTCCTGGAATGCACCTGTTTGGTGCTGTTGGAATGGAATTTCGGTCTCTAATTGTAAACTCAAAACTAGCAGCCCTTGGGGGGGTCAGCGTAAGGGTTCCGTCGATTTTATAGACGATTGTTGATGGTTTGCCTCCTTGCATCTAGGCATCACACACCTTTATCGCTGGTAGTCTCTTTGGTCTGGTACCCGACCCAGCTCCTCCATCACAAGACGCTACTACGGCTAGCCTTCGTGCCTATTTGTCTACCGACCCTTCCGACTGGCATTTCGTTCAGGAAGATCGGGAAAACTCGGTTGTTGCTGGAGTTGCTGCAGTGGGTGGTTTGTGGATGTCTTCTGATGGACTTTTCTCGTTCTTTTTCGGGGGAACATTGGCACTGTTGCTGTGGGGTGCGTACTCTTCTATTCCTGGTTTTGCGCAATCCAGCGTTGAATGATATGTCTTTCAGGCAAGAAACCGCTCGCAATATTTGGTTTCTTTGATCAATTTTGGAGGGGTACTCATCGGGAGAAATGGAATGTGGAACAACTCCAACCCCCACTGGACGACAAGGATATGATTATGATAAAAATGCTTCGAAAAGAATGGGTGGACCTGGGTCCATGTGACAAATAGCATATAAAACGGTTTGGTTCTGTCATGCAGTGGGGACAAACACAATGTGAGAGTCGTGTGGAAGAATCAATCCACTATTAGTATCACGGGCCCGTGAATCTTGCACAAAGAAATTGTCACGCGAACTGAGGGACGTGTGTGCAGCGTCATCAATGAACCGTTTCTCAGAGTCGCGGAAAGTGATAACTGGTGACCCGATCGCGAGGAATTTGAAGTAGATGGTGTAGGTGGCCATTTATCAAAGTCTAGTTTGGCATTGGGCCCTCTTCAGCTTGACGAGAACGATGAGATATTTGAATATGTTGATTCAGAATCGCTCTTCGATATTTCAATTCCAGTGGTCTTTGTTACAATTATCATCTTATCTACGATAAGCCTGTAAGTCTAAGGTCTTGCATTGGAGGAAACTCGAGACCTCTCAAGGACATGGTCCGGAAAGGGCACATGTGTGTTAGTTATACTTGGATATCCCATATGCGCACCCCTTCCTCACATCTTTCCATCATGTCGAGCAATTTAGGACGCCCTGACCCGGGGTGCATACTAAAGATGGCCGAGGAACCAGCAAAGGTTTTACCTATGAGATGAGAGTCAGAAGAACGTCTTGAAATGGAATCATCAAATACTTTCCATTTTCTTTCCCGCTCCGATTGCATACCACCACGATGGTCTCTTTGCCTTTCGATTCGGATTCATCAAGTGGTCCTTCTGATTCCAAATCGTAATCACCCGAACGATCCTCTTCATCACTAGCCCATAACGGTTGTAATCGGGCTGCCCAATAATTGAGAGTACCCCAGTCGAAGGATTCTTCGAGGTCGTTCCCCGAGTCAAGCCAGGCATTGAGAAGAATGAGAACGTTTGCTTTATTCGAGAGACAGTGAGATGCGAGTTCATAAGGCCCGTCGTGTCGCGTCCAGTCGCCGATCTGGGGGTTTAAATCCATGCAGATGCCAAGACACAAGGTATGAATCGGTGGAGGGAGTGTGAAGGTCGCAAAGCCGGTGCCTATACATATGCATGAGAATCCAATAAAAAATACCAAGATGACTTGTAGAATCGCTTACCTGGCTTTGCCCATGTTTTATCGGTCTCGAAGAGGTGAGTTTTCCGATAATTACCTATGAATTCACCATCAAGACCGTAAAGCACCGCACTGTTCGCTCCAACTTTTTCAGCACTTCCCGCCGTCGAGCGCCTCTTTCTCTCATAAGTAGTGGTATCCAGCTCGTCCGAGGATAGTGCCTCTGGATATCCCGCGAAAACGTAGCACTTCAGCTTCTTGGCGATTTCGGCACAAAAGCGAGATGTTACGCCTGTCCGAGGTTGCTCGAGATATGGTCGAATTGAAGCTGCATTCTTGAAGACATAGCCTTCCGAGTTCATTAAAAACATTGTGAGTTATGAACGAAAAGGCCAAACCGTCGCACCTGTCATAACCATTTCTGAGAAACACAAAAGATCAACGGTTCCAGGTTGAATTCTGGTGATTACCGAAATGGATTTGAGGTAAATATTCCCTGGAATAGAATACGAACTTTCTGCATAGCTCGTGTGCTTTTGCTATGTTATCCTGAACCTGACCGATCTTTTTCAGGCGATAACGTTGAGTTTCACAACGCGCCTTATAAAAGTGGCCAAACCTTTGGGGAGAATTGGACGACGCCGATACGTAGTTTCATAAGAGGACTCGAGGCGAGTTTGGCCAATCGCAGACTGAGGAAGGTCAGATTGAAAACAGACGGCGGCAACCGGTCCGACAAGCATCTTGACGCTATGACATCATATATCTGTGACGCAGTGTGACGGCGCCATAACACCATTCTCGTCTACTTACCATCCCAAAACGCCCTTACGACCTTGCAAGCTATGGCCGACATTGTCGAAAGTGAGTCGATCGGTTATCCTTAGTGGCTTATTTGATTTACAATGCTTTGCAGGAGTGAATTAGACCCAGCAGACCTGAAGGCACACTACAAGCCATACCTTGCTGCTGGTGTTATCAGTCCTGTATCTATTATGTCTGCTTTTGCACGGTCCGGGATCAAGAATTTTGGGTCGCAAGTCAGTCATTTCCGTGCTTCAACCAACTGAGCGACGCTATAGGCAAATTCCCTCTCTTACGCAGAAAGATACCAGAGCGTATTCTTGCCTTTGTTCAGACGCTTCTCGTTGGTGATGAGATTGAGGATTCCTCACCAGCACGTGCGCTCACTTCCTAACCTCTTTATCACTTTGATCTTATATAATTTAGGCCAACATTGACCATGACGGTGTGTTATTTTCACACAATTAATCTTTCCGTTTTGATGATCGTCAAGCCCAGCGGCAACTTAAAGATAACCAACCGAGAGGTTATGACGGACTGGGCCAGATGGATCATTGGCGTTGTAGAGAACCTCACAGGTATTCTCAACTTAGGATCCGTGGATACGTTCGCAGAACAGTGGCCCCATTTCATGCAGCAAGGCCTTGACCCTTAGGCACGAGGCGTCATTAGTTCCAAGTCCCAAGAACTCATGTATCAGTTTTACCTTGGCACTCGACCAGATTGAAGAGAAGAACTATCGAAATTCATACGGTCTTCCGGGCATTTACTTTCGTAGAGAGCACGGCATTGCCTGCTATCACCTGGAGTCATGCGTCAATGGCCGATGTTTGGAACTCGAAGGTCAGAGTCGATGGGTAAAGAATTGAGAACGGGTTCTTCGTTCTTTTTGTACATGTGACCTAGTCCCGCATACAAAAATCGGGCCGGCCTTGTGAGAGACCTTCAAATCATCCATAACCACTATGGCGTCCTATGCACCGGACTGCGCCATGTGCAACAGCCCTGCCACGCACCGTTGTTCCAGTTGCCGCTGCAACAATCTCTACTCCAGCAAACCTTGCCAAGTCGCAGATTGGAAACTCCACAAGCTGCTTTGCAAGAGTCGGCCATTGTTCGAGACGCCTCCGACTCCTTCATCACGCCGCGCGATCGTGTTTCTTGAGAGTGGAGAGATCAAGTTCACTTGGGAAACTATAGAGATCAAAACCGATGAAGACGATGGTAGTCAATGGGAGTCGCCAGTGGGTATTGCAGAGAAGTACTTTGGAGGCGAGATTCCAAGACCCCAACCATACCACACTAATGTTATCCGTGGGCGCAAGCTGAAGGAGTGCATCACGCTACACATGAATGACTCCTTTCTAATCGACGGGTCGCCGAAAAATCTAGCTGTGTGCAAGGTCGTCCCTGAAATGGATGATGGTGGAGGAGTGTGGAGAAGTGCCCTAGTAGCGATGAAGTGTACAAACAGCTGGTATGACGAGAACAGGATGTTTTGTCAGTCAAACCCTGGGATCGGCCATATGGATATGGGGGATCTGAGAGAGGTTGTAGACTATTTGACCAATTGGAAGAGGGCTCTGACAGGATGAAGTGACAAGAAGTACGGAAGAAGGTTGTGGATGGACTCGAGGAGTATTTTATGGAATTTCATGCCACTCCATTATGTCGATCCGGACTTTTTGTAGTCTATTACATAAAAGTATATCTTCGGTGCGACTATCTCTGCATCCTCTCTTGTAAAAGCGACCAACGATTGCCCAACTCACTCTGAATTTATTCGAGGACCGAGCACATTGCCAGCGGAAGCCCGAATAGCGCTGGTTCCAATGCGATCGATGCCAGGAGAATATAAAAAACAGGCGGGATCTCCCCACCACCTGGACCTGTCTCTTTGACCAACATTTTTTTTAAAAAGCGGATCGAGCATAACTTTCGAGGAGTTCCAGATCGAACTGTGACCTTCCGGCTTGGTGTAGCATCAACCTGTAGACTCAATTTCTGTACTCTCTTGATTCTAGTTTCTGTTCTTGGCGTTCTTCGCTTTTTTTACAAGTTTTATTTACCACACAATGTTGTGCCGTCCAATCTCAATGAATTGTTAAACATGCGGCATCTATTGGATGGCAAATACTGAAAGGAAATCGGATCTGATGATAGAATAACACAATGCCGCTCTCGCAGGCGTCTTCTATGGCACTAAAGTCCTATGGTTGCAAATTATAATTCTCGTAAACGACCCTTCGTTTGAGGATGCATGCAAGGGTTATAAAGACATGTCGATGGATGAGGATGACTACTTATCATAAGTATGTCCATGGCGAGTAAATTTGTACAGTGGCAAGCTAAGCTCCTCCTACCACACTTGTACGGCAAGGATCCTCTAAATACCGATAATCTGACCGTTTGCTAAAGGCCGTTAGGAAACAGTGTAGATGGAGCAGCAAAATGGACACAGAACAACTACATGAGATGGTTGGTCTCGCCCATTAGATGAACTTCTTCAACAGCTTGGAGGCAGCGAATGCTGTCGCAGAGACTGAATGATTTCCTGAGGACCATCAAAATCGCGATCGTCGCTATCCCATCTGTCCAGTTCAGAAAGAGCAACGATATCCTCCCGTTTCCATCCAACGCGGTCTCTGTAGCCGCTTAATGTACTTGAAAGAAGAATGATAGTGGCCTCCAGATCCACAGCAACTCGAAAAATAATTTCGGATCTGAATACACAATATAATCAGCTCAAGTACAATGTCGCGTGCGACAAACCGACAAACCTTCGTCTGTCGGTGGTGTGTTGGCTGTGAATCTTATTCCAGATCTCTTCCTTTTGAAGGGAGAGGACCAATACCTTGTGGAAACTCGAGCGAATTAACGTCAGCTCCTTCAGACGATCTGAAGCCTTATCGAACTATCAAAATCCCACCAGATGACAACAGAATGGTTGTACTCACTGTTGCTTTTGCAGATTGCTCTGGTTCCCAAGCGATATCAAGGTCAGGTAAATCAATGGGCAAATCTTCACTTAGGTGAGCTGGAAGTTGTCAACTATTGGTTGGTTTCCTACCTTCTTCAGAATGATGTGAATGGACTTCCTCAGCAAGTGTGCCTGGCGTAACGGGCCTGCAATCGAGTTCCAGATGAGATGGAGGTTTCTTAAGGGAGGGATTTGGAATGGCAACAGCAGATATTTCTACGAAGCCAGGTGGGCGAAATGGCTTCGACAACCCAGCCGCCGAATTGAAGGGTCTGGTTACTAAAAGCAAGATCACTGAGTCTCAGCGACGATAGTTAGCAGTCGACAAGCTACCTAGCTTAGGCATATAAGCCGTTTTCGGCTTCTTCATTGGAGCTTCCGCATCATTGGTGCCACTTGGTCCTCGCTTCTGTGCTCCAAACGGAGCACTTGTCTGCAGAGATCGTTGTTGGCGATTCAGCCAATCAGCCGACACCCCATTATGGGACGAAGAACCAGCATCGAAGGTGGTAGATTCCGTTCTTTGAAAAGGAACATTGGCAAGAGCTGCTTCTTTTGATGAGAGCCTGCTGATCCTGGCCTTGGCCTTAGCTGGGTATTTGCAGATCTGTAGAATAATGGCCAAGTTAGAGATAATGCAGGACCAATAAACACCAGGGAACCATACATCGCACATGTTATTGCAATAAGCTGCTTTGTCATTCTCATCGACAACCTCGCCAAAGTAGCGACATATGCCCTGCCCAGAGTTGTGAGCTAAAGAACAAGTTTATATGGCTATCAACTCACGATGTGACGACAAATAATGGCAGTTTCCGAGTATTGAATTAACTTATCGTGAGTGTCAGCATGGTTCTTGACACACAGCAGGGGTACTAACAGCATCCAGGCTTCCTGATGCCCTTTGTGTTGGGGTGGGTTCATCGGAGTCCAGATCCCGTGGTTGACTTGGGCCAGACGAGTGGACGAATTTCTTCACTCTGATGGCGTCTTCCCGAGCTGCAAAGTTGAGATACCAGTAAGTCAGTTCGGTCGTGGCGTTGGCGACGGCTTACAGTAATAAAGTATGCATTTTGCCGGCTAAGGTTTTGTCAGTCTCGTTTCCACTAGAAATACAATATTCACATACTTGACCATCACGACCCGCGCGACCCGTTTCTTGGTAATACCCTGCAAACTGGAATTCGTGAAATCAATTTCGGTCAACTAAAGTGACTGACCCTCGAAGCTTTTCGGTAAGTCATAATGTATTATATATCTGATAAAATCACATTTCTGAGAATAACTTGTCAGGAACTCAATTCGTCTTGCTCACCGAACATCTCCTTTGTCAATTCCTAAGCCGAATGCTATGGTTGCCACGACCTTCATAAATGAGTCGCAATTAGCATAGTTTGCATCACAGATTCAAGCCGAAGCAGATCTAGACATACTATATCAATCTGTCCTCCCGCACCATTGGTCCATCCTTTTAAAGTCTTCTCAAGCGTCGATGGCCTGATTACCAGTAAGACATTAGTCAATCTCCCCACGTTGGTGACCAGACTCACACTACTCCTCTGTGGTATGGCTGTGCATTCAAGCCTTTCTTTTGCAAGAATTCTGCCATTTCGTCACAGGTTTTTTTATACCTACAATATATTATTCCAGAGGAAGGTTTCCCCCGACGACGATGGAGTGTTGCAATGTATTCAGAAATTTCTGCCATTTGGTGTAGAGGCGTTGGATTCGATAAATATCGAACCTGACATTGTCTAAGCAGGAGCAACATGGAAAAAGTTTTGGTTGAACTTACCTCATAAAAGAGGTTGGAACGGTTAAACGGATGTAGGGCTTCGAAGAGATACTTCTCATCTAATTTCAAACTCTTGATAATATCTCGTTGAACTCTATAGCGAATAACGTAAGAGCGAGGCATGTCAGGAGTAAAAGAAGTCTCACATTGGCGTAGCAGTGGCTGTCAAAGCCATAATGGGAACATCTGGGTATTTCTCCCGGAACCTCCCCAATCGTCGATAATCTTCGCGGAAATTGTGACCCCATTCCTAGATAATGTTCGGATAATGCACATGCTGGCTGTCGGGGGAAGACATCCTTACAGAAATACAATGTGCCTATGAAGAAGGGTGTTAGTGTTAATAGATAGAAGTAAATAGGACTAACTCGTACTTCATCGACGATCAAACGGTTGAGATTATGATTATCATATACAACATCAAGGAGTTTCATAAACTCGGGATTGGACATCCTTTCCGGAGTAGCTATTATGAAGAATTCATGATATGATAACATAATTGATGGGTGAAGCCGTAGGGACGTACCATACAAAAGCTTTATGCGGGTATCATAGTCTTGTAACTGCTTGTTTATCTTAAATCCGTAGGTCGGGATACTGATGAAATCGTATGGGAAGTAACACACCTGTCCTTGCTCTACATAAGGGACTTGTGAATGCAAAGCCGCAACTTCGATATTTCTTTGACGTAAACTGTCAAGTTCTGCGTCATAGAGATTAAGATGAAAGGCTATGAATCACGTTACGACTCACGGTTCTGCATTAATGCTTGAAGGGACATCGAAAACATGAGCTTGAGTTGCCAAAAAAAAAAGGCTCACCCAACAACGGCGAAATCACGACTGAGAGGCCACGCTGAGAGCACGAGTTGACTCTGAGTAATTTAAAAACCACCTATTCAATAAGTAAAAGGTTCACCTTGTCTACAATGGCAGGTAATTGAAAACATAAACTCTGCGTTAAGATTGAGCACCAGATACGAATAGTGTTCGCCATCTCACCTTCCCCATACCCGTAGGTGCCACTACCAATACATCAGCACCTAGATTGGAGATAAGCACCACAAGCACAGCAATGAGAATGCCACGAACCAGCATGTGCAGCCTCCACTATCTCTTTCTGCTTCCCTTTGTATTCTGCATGGCCGAACACTACACAGACTCCGCGTCAGGATCTCGTCAAAAACCAGAAAAATCCAAACTTTAGCAACTTACCTTCTGTCAAGATGCTAAACACGCAGCGTCATCGCGTTAATTCCAAATTTGACAAGGGAAAACAACATACCGCATGCACTCTTGTGAATCACCTTCCGTCAACGGACGGCGAGACTTACTCTCAAGTAAAGAGATATCAGCAGACATCCTCAAATAACTTAAGATGATATTCTCATTTTTGTGGAGGTTGGAATATCATCATGGTCCTAAATCATCGACTCAATTGATAACAGTCACACCGTGACGTGCTTTTTGTCGTTAAAATCGTTTACTCGAAGTTGAACGTCGTAATCACATGCGTGTCGCCAGAAGCGAAATTCCATACTACGAGTA
>Ga0307517_10010039_pt1 | contig 13314 bp, 14 predicted proteins | sample 23_EM_MG_FD_194515 | JGI IMG/M metagenome (GOLD analysis project Ga0307517, IMG submission 194515) | Populus trichocarpa ectomycorrhiza microbial communities from riparian zone in the Pacific Northwest, United States - 23_EM | ecosystem: Host-associated > Plants > Roots > Unclassified | place...
GGGCGAGCTCCACCTCAAGGCCGCGCTTGCCCGCCGACACGAACACCGTGTCGTGGCCCAGGGCGGAGGCGTCCACGACCGTCGGCAGCCGTTTGCGCTGCCCCAGGGGTGAGATGCCGCCCCGGACGTAGCCGGTGGTGCGCTCGGCGGCGGCCGGGTCGGCCATGGCGGCGCGCTTGCCACCGGTGGCGGCGGCGAGGGCCTTGAGGTCGAGCGAGCCGGCGACGGGGACGACGGCCACGGTGAGGGAGCCGTCGATGTCGGCGAGCAGGGTCTTGAAGACCCGCTCGGGGGAGGTGCCGAGGGCCTGGGCGGCCTCCTCGCCGTAGCCGAGGGCGGCGGAGGGGTCGTGGTCGTAGGCGTGGACCGTGAAGGCGGTGCCGGCCTTCTCCAGAACCACGGTGGCGGGGGTGCCGCCGGAGCCGGACGGGGACTTCTTCTTGGCCATGTACCCGTGGACTTCCTTCAGTTGGGGCTCAGTTGGGGCTGGGGGCCTGTCTCGTGAGCTCGACGGCGGGCAGGGTGCGGAGCTTACCGATCACGGCGGCCTCGCGGCGCAGCAGGCGCAGCTCCTCGGTCAGCCGGGTGGCGGTGTCCGGGGCTTCGAGGAGGGACTGCTTGGCGGGGGTGTCCAGGACGGTCGCGGCGGCGACCAGGAAGGACAGTACGGACGGCTCGTCGGGCAGATCGCGGCCGGAGCCGGAGGTCAGGGTGCGCTCGCGGGCGCCGGCGATCCGCTTCTGGTACGTACGGAAGGCCCGGGCGACCCCGGCGGCCAGGGCGCCGGATCCCTCGCCGGGCTGCTCGGGCAGGTCCTCGATCTCGCCCACGAGGTAGGGGCCGCTCGCGTCCACCGAGAGCAGCCGGAAGCGGGTGGTGCCGCTGGCGACCATCTCGAAGCCGCCGTCCTCGCGCTCGCCGATCGTGGCGGCCTCGGCGGCGCAGCCCACCGTGAAGAACGCCTGGGCCGGGTCCGGTCCGAAGCCGGCCGCCGCGCCCTCGTCCTGGGTGCCCTTCGCGACTTCGTGGCCGTCGCGGATGGCGACGACGCCGAAGCGGCGGGGCGCCTCCTCCGGGAGGGCGATCAGGTCGCGTACGAGAGCGCGGTACCGCTCCTCGAAGACGTTCAGCGGCAGCACGAGGCCGGGGAACAGTACCGAATTGAGCGGAAAGAGCGGGATGCGAGCGGTCACAGTCGGCAAGCCTATGTGTAAGGGCCGCCGGGCTTGGCCCAGAGGCGGACGGTGGAGGCCAGCTGGACGCGTACGCCGGTGCGCATCTCCAGGAATTCGCGCCGGGGCTCGTCGCCGAGGCGGGACCAGGGGAATCCGGTCGCGTGGACGCCTATCGCCCGGAACTGGTCGAGCGCCTCGGGCCACCGCTTGCGCAGGATCAGCGTCTGGGCCAGGACGTTGCGCACCTCGGCGGGCTCGCGGTCGCCGGCGGGGTGCCAGGCGGACAGCTCCTGGGCGCCGGTGATGGCGGTGTCCACGTAGGTGTCCGCCTCCCGGCCGCCGGACAGCAGGTATTCGTACGCGGCGATCAGCGGCAGGCCCAGCACGAGGGAGCCGGGCAGGACGCTGTCGGCGGCCTCGGCGGCGAACGCCAGGTACTCCTCGGGGCGGGACGCGTCGTGCGCGCGCAGGAAGCGCAGAGCGCTGACGTGGCAGCCGAAGTGATGCGGGGAGCGGGACTGGACCTGGGCCCACAGGCCGTCGAAGTCCTCGCGCTGCGCGCGCAGGCCGCGTGCGCGGGTGATGGCGATGCGCCAGGGGACGGGGTCGGCGGGACCCGCGTCGGCGGCGGCGCGGACCAGGGCACCGGCTTCGCGCAGCAGGGCGGTGCGATGGCCGGGGTCGGCGGCCAGCCAGGCGCGGCGGACGGCGGATTCGGCGCGCAGGAGGGCAAGGTCGGGGCTGGCCGGGTCGGCGTCCTGCCAGCCCTCCAGCCAGTCCGAGCCGTCGGTCAGGTGCTGGTCGGCGAGCCAGCCCACATAGCGGTCGCGGGTCTCCCACCAGGCGGTGTCGCGGGTCCAGGCCAGCAGTTCGGCGACCGGCTTGAAGTCACCGGCGGGCAGGCAGGAGGCGGCCGAGGCGAGCCGGTCGTCGGGCGCGTCGAGAAGCACCGCGTCATCGGGCGGCAGATCGGCACCGATGTGCGGTGTGTGCCGCAGTATGCGCGACGCGGCGACCAGGGAGCGTAGGACAGGCATGATGGGCTCATTGAACGGCCATTTATCGATCTGTCGCCTGTGCTTTCGGTGAAGATTCGATATCTGTACGCAATTGTCTGTGGTCAGTGGCCGGTTATGACCGTTCAGCCGCGTCTCAGTAGCCGTGAGGCGCCCGCCGCGACCGTGGTTGCCAGGATCCAGCCCAGCATGGTGAGGACGGCCGCCACCCACTGCACATAGCCCTCCAGCCGCCAGGCGTTGTCCTGCCCCAGGTTGATGACCGGCAGCAGCAGATCGAGCGCGAAGAGCGGGGCGCTCCAGTGCGGAAAGGCGCCGGAGTCCGTCGCCGCGGGCGGCGTCTCGGGCGGAAACCGGACGGAGAAGAAGACCGCGCCGACCGCCCACAGCAGCGCCATCCAGACCGCCGCGCGGCCGGGCCGGTAGCCGTAGCCGACCATGATCTCCTGCAGGTAGCCCCACAGTTTCCCGGCCACCGGCAGCGTCTCGCGGCGCCGCCGCTGCTTGGCGAGCAGCACCTCGCGGGCGTCGGAGTCCTCGCCGCTCACGCGCAGCGCGGCCGCCAGGTGCTCGTACGGCTCCGGGCTGTACTCGGGGGTCGCCGCCGCGAGCCACGCGATGCGCTCGCGCAGCGGGAACGGCCCCTCGGGGCTCAGTGAGCCGTAGGTGAAGCCGGTCAGGTCCACGCCCGCCGCCTCCGGCCAGCATGCGCGCGTGTCGGTGAGATTGCCGACCCGGGCCCCGGCCAGCGAGATCAGCCCGCTGGGCGGCTCCTCCAGGGTGAGCCGCAGCTCGGGGGTCTGGACGCGGCGCAGGGACAGCTGCTGGTTGCCGGTGAGCCGGAAGCGCGCCTGGTTGATGATCACCGCGTTGCCGAACCGGCCGTCGTCCAGGCGCAGTCCGCCCTCGCAGGTGAAATGCCGCGTGCGCACGCCCATCGGCGGGGTGCCGCTGTTGCTGCCGGAGCCGACATAGCCTGCGCTCAGGTAGAGGGTGTGCTCGACCTGGACCCGGGCGGCGTTGAGCGCGTAGCGCCCGTACGGATTGTGCAGGACGCTGCCGCGCAGGCTCAGCCGGCCGCCGATGCGCGCGCTGCGCAGGCTGATCTCGCCGGTGGCCTCTATCAGCTCGGCCTCGACGTCCTGGGCGACACTCAGCCCGTCGGCGGCGATCGCGCGGCCGTGCCGGTCGCGGCGGACGGTGAGCTGGTTGAGGAGCAGATCGGTGCCGATGTGGGCGTCGGTGAGCCGGATGCCGCCCTCGACGGTGCACTGCGGCAGGTGCAGGTCGCCGGTGGTGTGCAGGCGGGCGGCCTCCAGGCGCGGGATGGCGCAGTGCACGAGCCGTACGGTGGTGAACTGGCACTCCGAGAGCATCACGACCTGCTCGAAGCGGCAGTCCCGCAGCTCGACGTACGGCACCACATTGCCGCCGGACAGCTGCAGTTCCCCGCTGATCTGCGCGCCCGACAGCTTGACGCACGACACCCGGCCGGGCACGGGCGGCGGCCCGTCCAGCAGCAGACGGGCGATGGTCTCGGCGCGCACGGTCCGGTCCGCGCCCCAGAAGCGGTCGGCGGCGGGATCGTCCCGCTCGGGGATACCGGTGCGCAGGTCGCACCACTCGCCACGGCGGAACGCCCCCCACAGGGCCTGCTCCACCGGCGTCCAGTCCTGCGGTGGCTCATCGGTCACCGGGGTTCCCTCCCGTGGCTCACAGCGGCGACGGAAACGCTATCGGCAATGATCATCCGGTGGGGGCCGTATGGCCGTATGGCTTCGTATCACCCACTGATACTCGCGCGAGCCGCCAGGGGCGGTTCTCTACACTTGGGAGGGTGATCTCCCGAATCGATCTGCGCGGCTCCGCCTTTCCCGAGGGCGGGATCGACCGCGACCTGCTGCCCCGTGCCGACTTCGACGTCGAGGCCGCCCTTGAGAAGGTGCGCCCGATCTGCGAGGACGTGAAGCATCGCGGGACGGCGGCGCTGATCCACTACGCGGAGAAGTTCGACGGAGTCGTCATCGACCGGATCCGGGTGTCCCCGGAGGCGCTGAAGCGCGCGCTGGCGGAGCTGGACCCGAAGGTGCGCGCCGCGCTGGAGGAGTCGATCCGGCGCGCCCGGATCGTGCACCGCGAGCAGCGCCGCAGCGACCACACCACGCAGGTCGTGCCGGGCGGCACGGTCACCGAGCGCTGGGTGCCCGTCGACCGCGTCGGGCTGTATGTGCCGGGCGGTCGGTCGGTCTACCCGTCGTCCGTGATCATGAACGTGGTGCCCGCGCAGGAGGCGGGGGTCGGTTCGATGGCGGTGGCCTCGCCCGCGCAGGCCGAGTTCGGCGGCCTCCCGCACCCCACCATCCTCGCCGCCTGCGAGCTGCTCGGCATCGACGAGGTGTACGCGGCCGGCGGCGCCACCGCCGTCGCGATGTTCGCCTACGGCACCGAGGAGTGCCGCCCGGCGACCCTGGTCACCGGCCCCGGCAACATCTACGTGGCCGCCGCCAAGCGCCTGCTCAAGGGCCGGATCGGCATCGACGCCGAGGCCGGGCCGACCGAGATCGCGATCCTGGCCGACGCCACCGCCGACCCGGTGCACGTCGCCGCCGACCTGATCAGCCAGGCCGAGCACGACCCGCTGGCCGCCGCCGTGCTCGTCACGGACTCGCCCGACCTGGCCGAGGCGGTCGAGAAGGAGCTCGCGGTCCAGGTCGCCGCCAGCAAGCACGTCGAGGACCGGATCGCCCCCGCGCTGGCCGGCCGCCAGTCCGGCATCGTCCTGGTCGACGGCATCGACCAGGGGCTCGCGGTCGTGGACGCGTACGCCGCCGAGCACCTGGAGATCCAGACGGAGAACGCCGCCGCCGTCGCGGCCCGCGTGCGCAACGCCGGTGCGATCTTCGTCGGCGCCTTCGCCCCCGTCTCGCTGGGCGACTACGCCGCCGGCTCCAACCACGTACTGCCCACCGGCGGCTGCGCCTGCCACTCCTCCGGGCTGTCCGTGCAGTCCTTCCTGCGCGGCATCCACGTCGTGGACTACACCCGCGAGGCGCTGGCCGAGGTCGCCGGGACCGTGGTCACCCTCGCCGACGCCGAAGACCTGCCCGCGCACGGCGCGGCCGTACGAGCGCGATTCGATTGGACGGTACCCGGTTCGTGACCGGCATTGACGACCTCCCCATCCGGGACGAACTGCGCGGCCAGTCCCCGTACGGCGCCCCCCAGCTCGACGTCCCCGTACGCCTGAACACCAACGAGAACCCGTACCCGCTGCCCGAGGCCCTCGTCGACCGCATCGCCGAGCGCGTGCGCGAGGCGGCCAGGAACCTCAACCGCTACCCGGACCGGGACGCGGTCGAGCTGCGCACCGGGCTCGCGCAATACCTCACGCGCACCGCCGGGCACGAAGTCGCCGCGGCCAACGTTTGGGCGGCGAACGGCTCCAACGAGGTCATCCAGCAACTGCTGCAGACCTTCGGCGGCCCCGGACGCACGGCGATCGGCTTCGAGCCCTCGTACTCGATGCACGGGCTGATCTCGCGCGGCACCGGCACGGCGTGGCTGTCCGGCCCGCGCAACGAGGACTTCACCATCGATGTGGCGGCGGCCACGGCGGCCATCGCCGAGCACAGGCCGCACGTGGTCTTCATCACCTCCCCGAACAACCCCACCGGCACGGCGGTAGAGGCCGCCACCGTCCTCGCGCTGTACGAGGCCGCGCAGGCCGCCCGCCCCTGCCTGGTCGTGGTGGACGAGGCGTACGGCGAGTTCAGCCACCGGCCCTCCCTCCTGCCGCTGATCGAGGGCCGCCCCAACCTGGTGGTCAGCCGCACCATGTCCAAGGCCTTCGGCGCGGCCGGGCTGCGCCTGGGCTACCTCGCCGCCGACCCGGCGGTCGTGGACGCCGTGCAGCTCGTACGCCTGCCGTACCACCTGTCCGCCGTCACGCAGGCCACCGCGCTCGCCGCGCTGGAGCACACCGATACCCTGCTCGGGTACGTCGAACAGCTCAAGGCCGAGCGGGACCGCCTGGTCGACGAGCTGCGCGCGATCGGCTACGAGGTCACCGACTCCGACGCCAACTTCGTCCAGTTCGGCCGCTTCGAGGACAGCCACGCCGCCTGGCAGGCGATCCTCGACCACGGCGTCCTGGTCCGCGACAACGGCGTACCGGGCTGGCTGCGGGTCACCGCGGGCACCCCGGCCGAGAACGACGCGTTCCTGGAAGCGGCACGCGACCTGAAGAAGGAGCAGTAAGGCACATGACCCGCGTAGGCCGCGTGGAACGCACCACCAAGGAGACCTCGGTCCTCGTCGAGATCGATCTCGACGGCACCGGCCGGACCGACATCTCGACCGGCGTCGGCTTCTACGACCACATGCTCGACCAGCTCGGCCGCCACGGCCTCTTCGACCTCACCGTCAAGACCGAGGGCGACCTGCACATCGACTCCCACCACACCATCGAGGACTCCGCCCTCGCGCTCGGCGCCGCCTTCAAGCAGGCGCTCGGCGACAAGGTGGGCATCTACCGCTTCGGCAACTGCACGGTCCCGCTGGACGAGTCCCTCGCGCAGGTGACCGTCGACCTGTCCGGCCGCCCGTACCTGGTGCACACCGAGCCGGAGAAGATGGCGCCGATGATCGGCGAGTACGACACCACGATGACCCGGCACATCCTGGAGTCCTTCGTCGCGCAGGCGCAGATCGCGCTGCACGTCCACGTCCCGTACGGGCGCAACGCCCACCACATCGTGGAGTGCCAGTTCAAGGCGCTCGCGCGCGCGCTGCGTTACGCGAGCGAACGCGACCCGCGCGCGGCGGGAATCCTGCCTTCGACCAAGGGCGCCCTGTAATGAACAAGGCATCGACGCTCTACATCCTGCTGGGGCTCTTCCTCGCCGGCGGGGTCTACTCCTTCTGGAAGCAGAAGCTCCCGAAGGGTGTCATCGTGCTGCTCGGCATCGGCTCCGCCATGTCGCTGGCCGCCGGTCTGCTGCGTCTGTAAAGGGGGCCCTGGTATGAGCAAGAACGTGGTCGTCCTCGACTACGGCTTCGGCAACGTCCGCTCCGCCGAGCGCGCTCTGGCCCGGGCCGGGGCCGAGGTCGAGATCACCGCCGACTTCGACAAGGCCATGAACGCCGACGGGCTCCTGGTCCCCGGCGTCGGTGCCTTCGCCGCGTGCATGGCGGGCCTGAAGTCCGTACGCGGCGAGTGGATCATCGGCCGCCGCCTCGCCGGTGGACGCCCCGTGATGGGCATCTGCGTCGGCATGCAGATCCTCTTCGCGCGCGGCGTCGAGCACGGTGTCGAGACCGACGGCTGCGACGAGTGGCCCGGCACCGTGGAGCCGCTGCGCGCGCCGATCGTCCCGCACATGGGCTGGAACACGGTGAAGGCCCCCGAGGACACCCGGCTCTTCGCGGGGCTGGACCCGGACGAGCGCTACTACTTCGTGCACTCCTACGCGGTCCGCGAATGGGAGCTGGAGGTGACCAACGCCAACATCCGGTCGCCGAAGGTCACCTGGGCCACCCATGGCGAGCCCTTCGTCGCCGCCGTGGAGAACGGCCCCCTGTGGGCCACCCAGTTCCACCCCGAGAAGTCCGGCGACGCCGGCTCCCAGCTGCTGACCAACTGGCTCGAGACCCTTTAGGACGCCCCGACCCATGAGCATCAACCGCCTCGAACTCCTCCCGGCCGTCGACGTCCGCGACGGCCAGGCCGTCCGCCTCGTCCACGGCGAGTCCGGCTCCGAGACGTCCTACGGCGACCCGTTGGCCGCCGCCCTCGCCTGGCAGCAGTCCGGCGCCGAGTGGCTGCACCTGGTGGACCTCGACGCCGCCTTCGGCACCGGCGACAACCGGGCGCAGATCGCCGAGGTCGCACGCTCCATGGACATCAAGGTCGAGCTGTCCGGCGGCATCCGCGACGACGACACCCTCGCCGCCGCCCTCGCCACCGGCTGCACCCGGGTCAACCTCGGCACCGCCGCCCTGGAGACCCCCGAGTGGGTCGCCAAGGTCATCGCCCAGCACGGCGACCGCATCGCGGTCGGCCTGGACGTACGCGGCACGACCCTGCGCGGCCGCGGCTGGACCCGCGACGGCGGCGACCTCTACGAGACGCTGGCGCGGCTCGACAGCGAGGGCTGCGCCCGCTACGTCGTCACCGACATCGCCAAGGACGGCACGCTCCAGGGCCCCAACCTGGAACTGCTGAAGAACGTCTGCGCGGCCACCGACAAGCCCGTTGTCGCATCCGGCGGCGTTTCCTCCCTTGACGACCTGCGCGCGATTGCGACCCTTGTCCCGGAGGGTGTTGAAGGCGCCATCGTCGGCAAGGCTCTCTACGCCAAGGCGTTCACCTTGGAAGAGGCTCTGGAGGCCGTATCACGATGACTGAAACCCCCGCCGCAGCCGCAGCAGTACAGCGCGTGCAGAGCGACAGCCCATGGGAGGAGACCATGGGGTTCGCCCGGGCGGTCGCGGCCGGGGACCGGGTCCTGGTCGGCGGCACCATGCCGCTGGTCGGCGGGGCGGTGCGCGGCGAGGGCAGCCCGTACGAGCAGGCCATGCTGGCCTTCGGCAACGCGCTCGCCGCGCTGGAGAAGTTCGGCCTCGGACCCGAGAGCGTCATCCGTACCCGCATGTACCTCAGCCACGCCCGGGACGCGGATGACGTCGGCCGCGCCCACAAGGAGCTGTTCGGCGCGGTGCGCCCGGCCGGGACCATCGTGGTGGTGGCCGGTTTCGTCGACTCGCGCGTCCTGGTCGAGGTCGAAGTAGAAGCATTCCGAGGAGCCCCAGAATGACCCTCGCGGTCCGAGTCATCCCCTGCCTCGACGTGGACAACGGCCGTGTCGTCAAGGGCGTCAACTTCCAGAACCTCCGCGACGCCGGCGACCCGGTCGAGATGGCCAAGCTCTACGACGCCGAAGGCGCGGACGAGCTGACCTTCCTGGACATCACCGCTTCCTCGGGTGACCGCGAGACCACGTACGACGTGGTGCGCCGCACCGCCGAGCAGGTCTTCATCCCGCTGACGGTCGGCGGCGGCGTCCGGTCGGCGGACGACGTCGACAAGCTGCTGCGGGCCGGCGCCGACAAGGTCGGCGTCAACACCGCCGCCATCGCCCGCCCCGAGCTGATCAGCGAGATCGCCGAGCGCTTCGGCAGCCAGGTGCTGGTCCTGTCGGTCGACGCCCGCCGCACCGCGACAGGGTCGTTCGAGGTCACCACCCACGGCGGCCGACGCGGCACCGGCATCGACGCCGTCGAATGGGCCCACCGGGCGGCCGGGCTCGGCGCCGGTGAGATCCTGCTCAACTCCATGGACGCCGACGGCACCAAGGACGGCTACGACACCGAGATGATCGCCGCGGTGCGGGCGCACGTCACCGTCCCCGTGATCGCCAGCGGCGGCGCCGGCAAGCTCGGCGACTTCGCCCCGGCGGTCGCGGCAGGCGCCGACGCCGTACTGGCGGCCTCCGTCTTCCACTTCGGCGACCTGCGCATCGGCGAGGTCAAGGACGCACTGCGCGGGGCGGGTCACCCGGTGCGCTGACCGCCGCGCGGCGGCCCCGGCTGGGAGCGAAGGAGATAGGAAAGGGAAGTTGCGCAAAATATATTGCGCAACTTTTCTTTCCTATCTATCGTCGTGGACATGGCCAACGACGAGACCCGGTGGATCACCGACGTGAAGGCGCTCAAGGTCTTCACCCACCCCCTGCGCATCAAGCTCTACCGAGCGCTCCACGCCTCCCGTAAGGCAACCGCCTCCCAGCTCGCCGAGCAGGTCGACGAAGCCGTGTCGCTGGTGAGTTATCACCTGCGCAAGCTGGCCGAGCACGGCTTCATCGTCGAGGCGCCCGACGAGAGCTCGGACGCGCGGGAGCGGTGGTGGCAGCCGTCCTCGGAGCGCGGGGTCAGCGTGCGCAGTTCGGACTTCGCCGGGCAGCCGGAGGGCGCGGCGCTGATGAGCGAGATGAACCGCCAGATGCTGGCGACCCGGTACGAGCGCTACTCGCGCTATCTCGACCAGCACGGCGCATGGCCGCAGGCGTGGGAGGACGTGGCGTTCAGCTCCGAGTACCTGGTCCGCCTGACGTCGGAGGAGATGCGGCAACTGGGCGAGGAGATGGACGCCTTGACCCGCCGCTGGCAGGACCGGGGCCGCGCGGCCGACGACGCGGGCGACACCGAGGGCCGCGAGCACGTGGCTCTGCACATGTACGGATTCCCTTTCCGCGACTGACCTGCGAAGACCCGACCTGCGAAGACCGACCCGTGAAGAAGGAGGACGCCGCGATGCTGGCGACCCGGATACCCGCGAACACCGTCACAGCCACCACGAAGCCCGCGCACCGGGACGGCAACGTCCTGCGCTGGCTGGCCGCGTTCGCCGCCTCGCTGATCGGCGACAGCGTCTACTTCCTCGCCTTGTCGTGGGCGGCCGCCCGCAGCGGGAGCGCCGCGCAGGCGGGCCTCGTGCTGGCCGTCGGGTCGGTGCCCAGGGCGGCGTTAATGCTCGGCGGGGGAGTGGTCGCGGACCGCTTCGGGCCGCGCAGGGTGGTGATCGGCAGTGACGCGACGCGCTGCGTGGTGATCCTGGCCATGGCGGGGCTGCTGGCGGTCACCACGCCCGGTCTGTGGGCCCTGGTGGCGGTGGCCCTGGTCTTCGGCGCGGTGGACGCGCTGTTCATGCCCGCGGTGAGCGCGCTTCCGCCGCGTATCACGGGCTCCGACCAGCTGGCCCGCGTCCAGGGGATGAAGGGGCTGGCCGTGCGGGTCGCCACGATCGCCGGGGCGCCGCTGGGCGGGCTGGCGATGGCGCTCGGCGGCGAGGCCGGTGCCTTCGCGGTGGCGGGGGCGCTGTTCGCGGTGTCCCTGGGGCTGCTGGCGGCGGTGCGGGTCGGCCCGCTGCCCGGCGACGGTGACCGTACGCGGCCGCAGAACCCGGCCTGGCGTGATCTGGTGGACGGCGTCCGCTACATGCGGCGCAACCGGGTGCTCGCCTCGCTCGTCATCGTCGGGGCGGTGGGCGAGCTGGGGCTGACCGGTCCGCTGAACATCGGGGTCACCCTGCTGTCCAGCGAGCGCGGCTGGGGAGCGGCCGGACTCGGCTGGATCATCAGCGGCTTCGGGGCCGGCGCGGGCGCCGCCTCGCTGCTGCTGGCGGTACGCGGCCGGGTGCCGCGCGCCGGGCTCGTCCTGGGCTTCTGCAGCGCGCTGGGCGCGGTCGCGGCCGGTGCGATGGCCTACGTGCCGTCGCTGCCGCTGGCCGTCGGGGCGGGTGTGGTGGTCGGCCTGCTGGCCGGGCTGGGCGGCGCGCTGGTGGGCGCGCTGCTCCAGGCCACATCGGACTCCGCGTACATGGGCAGGGTCGGCTCGGTGATGAACCTCTTCACCGTCGGCGTCGCACCGCTGAGCTACCCGCTGATGGGCGCCGGGATCGCCGCCTGGGGCCTGGAGCCCGTCTTCACGGTGAGCGCCGCCGTGTCGGTGCTCGCGGGCCTGTACGGGCTGGCGTCCCCGGCGCTGCGGCGCGCCGAGCTGCCGCGGTAGGCCGCCGGACGGAGTCCGGCGCAGCCGCCCGAAGCAAGCGCAGCGCCCGCGAGGGCGGCAGATGAACTCAGATGCCGAGCTGCTTCGCCTCGTACAGCTTCGCGATCGAGTCCTTGTCCCCCTCGGTCTCCACCCGCGAGGCCTCCGTGCGGCCGAAGGCGAACATGACCAGCTCGGCCGGATCCCCGGTGACCGTGACCACCGGGGTGCCGCGGTGCAGGACCGCGGTCTGGCCGTCGGGGCGGCGCAGGACGACGCCGACCGGGGCCTTGCGGCCCAGCAGGCGGGCGCTGCGCTCCAGGCGGGACCAGAGGGTGTCGGCGAAGACCGGGTCGATCTCGCGGGGCGTCCAGTCGGGCTGGGCGCGGCGTACGTCCTCGGAGTGGACGAAGAACTCGACCGTGTTCGCCGCCTCGTCGATCTGCTTGAGGGCGAAGGGGGACAGCCGCGGCGGGCCGGTGCGGATGAGCTGGATCAGCTCCTCGTACGGCTTGACGGCGAACTCCTTGCGCACGCGCTCCAGACGGGGCGCGAGCTGCGGGATCAGCTGGCCCGCGGAGGCGTCGGCGCGACGCTCGCGGACCACGACGTGCGCGGCCAGATCGTTGGTGGTCCAGCCCTCGCAGAGGGTGGGGGCCTCGGGTCCGACACTTTCCAGCAGGTCGGCGAGGAGCAGACGTTCGCGCTGTGCATGAGTCGACATACCGTCAAGCGTACGTCTCCGGCCGCCGGACACCCCCTGTCACCTTCTAGGGCAGGGCTTTGGTGAGCTGCTTGCCGTCCACCGTGTTGCTGAGGGTGAGGGAGCAGGAGATGGTGTCCTTGTTCTGGATCTGGTACGTCGCCAGCGACGGGTAGATGGCGTAGTAGTAATAGGTCCTGCCGTCGGGCTTGATGTCGGCCAGCCGGGCCTTGGCGTCCTTCTCGCAGAGCTTGAGGACCTTGGTCTGCAGCTCGGCCTCGGTGGTGAAGCTGCCGGTGAGGGTCTCGTTGGCGATCACCTCGCCGTCGTGCGGGGTGCTGCACGAACGGGTCGTGACGACCTTGACGCTGCTGTTGAGGCCCGGGTGGTCGAAGCACTTGCCGGGGGCGAGGACGACGAAGGGGACCAGGCTGTCGGTCGGGTCCGAGCTCGTGCCGGACGCGGAGGACGAGGGCGCGTCGGAGGTCGCGGGCGCGGATGTCGAGCTGGTGGCGGTCGGGTTGCCGCTGCCGGAGGCCGTTGTCGTCGTGTCGTCGTCGTTGCCGCCCAGGATCACCACGGCGCCGCCGACCGCGACGGCGACCAGGACCACCGCGCCGATGACGATCGCGGCGATCTTCCCGCCGTTGCCGCCGCGCGGCGGCGGGGGCGGCGGCTGTTGCGGCGGGTAGCCGCCCGGGCCGCCGGGGCCGCCGCCGTAGCCCCCGTATCCGCCGTAGCCACCCCCGCCCGGCGGCGGGTAGCCGCCCTGGCCGCCCTGGCCCTGGTCGGGGTAGCCGTAACCGCCGCCGCCCTGCGGCGGGGGCGGCGGTCCGAAGCCCTGCGGTGGTCCGTAACCGTAGCCGCCGCCCTG
>Ga0307517_10010040_pt1 | contig 13310 bp, 14 predicted proteins | sample 23_EM_MG_FD_194515 | JGI IMG/M metagenome (GOLD analysis project Ga0307517, IMG submission 194515) | Populus trichocarpa ectomycorrhiza microbial communities from riparian zone in the Pacific Northwest, United States - 23_EM | ecosystem: Host-associated > Plants > Roots > Unclassified | place...
TGCGCAGGCCGCTCACCGCCACCGCCGCTTCCGCCATATCGCGAGCGTACGTCGCGAGACCTCTCCAGGGGTGGGACAACCCGGTTGTTTACATGCACTTTGCCGCGTACCGCACGCCGCCAGCCCCAGGGTCGGTCAGACGCGGCTCAGCCGCACCACCGGGATGTCCCGCTGGGTCTTCTTCTGGTAGTCCGCGTACGGCGGGAAGACCTCGACCAGGTGCGGCCAGACCCGGGCCTTCTCCTGCGACGAGAGGGTCTCGGCGCGGGCCGTGAAGCGCTCGGTGAGGACCCTCAGGTGGACCTGCGGGTGGGCCACCAGGTTGAGGTACCACTGCGGGTGGTCGTCGGCGCCGCCCTTGGAGGCGACGAGCAGATAGTCCTCGCCGTCCCGGCCGTAGATGAGCACGTTGCGGTACCAGTCGCCGCTGCTGCGTCCCTGGTAGTCCATGAGGAGGCAGGGCGCGCCGCGCAGGTCGGTGGCGTCGGTGCCGCCGGACTCCTCGTAGCGCTGGGCCTGCTCGGCCACCCAGCCGCTCGCACTGGGCTTCACCTTGTTCGCGTCGTAATCAGTCATCTGTTCACGGTACGACCGCAGGGCTGGAAACGGCGTGGCGACAGGCCTGCCGGACGGCCGGCGTCGATGATTGATGCTCCGTCAATTCATCGTCGAATCTGTTGAATCTGTCGAGTCTGGGGGACATGTGATCCGGCACCACCGCGGCGCGGCGCGCACGGCACTGACGGTACTGCTCGCGTTCGGCGCCCTGGTCGGGGGTGCTGGTACGGGAACCGCCGAGGTGGCGGCGCTGCGCTACGACAGCCGGGCGGCGGCGCTCGCGCCGGGGGTGCAGTACCGGGAGTTCACCTTCGCCGCCTCGCACGGGCAGGCGCACGGGCATCTGCTGACGGTCGACCTGCGCAGCAGCCGTGTCTCCGTGGATCTGCTCACGCCGGGCGCGGTCGCGGCGCGCCTGCCGGTCTCCCGGCTGGCGGACGCGCGGGGCGCGCAGGGCGCGGTCAACGGGGACTTCTTCGACATGACCGAGACCCAGCACCCGGGCGTGGCGGCGACCGGCGCCTCCGTCGGCCCGGCGATCGCCTCCGGGCAGCAGCTGAAGGCCGCCGTGCCGAACGGCCAGCGCTTCGGTCCCTCGCTGCCGCCCGGCACCACCACCGAGGACGTGCTCGGCGTCGGGACCGACCGGACCGCGCGGCTGGACCGGCTCAGCCTCAGCGGCGCCGTGACGTCCGGCCTGGGCACGCTGCGGCTGCGCGGGTTCAACCAGTACGCCGTCCCGGTGGGCGGCGTCGGCGCGTACACCCCCGCCTGGGGCACGGCCTCACGGGTGCGGGCGGTCTGCGGCACCGACACCGACCGGGCGGCTTCGTGCAGCGACGACACGTACGAGGTGACGGTGCGGGCGGGCAAGGTGTCCCGGGTGGCCACCGCCCCCGGCCGGGGCGCGATCCCGGCCGGGTCGGTCGTCCTGGTCGGCCGCGAGGCAGGCGCGGACGACCTGCGCAAGCTGGAGGTCGGCGACCGCGTCTCGGTCAGCACGTCCCTGGTCGCCGCCGGGAGCCGGACGCCCTACCGTTTCGCGATCGGCGGCTTCCCCATCCTGCGCGACGGCAGTGCGCTCACCGGCCTCAACGACACCACGGCGGCCACCCGTACGTCGGCGGGCTTCGGCGACGCGGGCCGGACGCTGTACCTGCTGGCCCTGGACGGCAACGCCGAGACCGGCGCCGGGCTGACGGTCCGCGAACTCGCCTCCCTCATGAGCGACATCGGCGCGACCGGCGCCGTCAACCTCGACGGCGGCGGCTCCTCGACGCTGGTGTCGCGCAGGGCGGGCGCCGCGCATGTCACCGTACGCAACCATCCGTCGGGCGGCGCGGAGCGGCCCGTGCCGAACGCGATCGGGGTGTTCTCGTCCTGACCCGCAGCGCGCGGACCTGGGGCGCGCCCGGCCCTCACAGCCCGGGCGCGCCCCAGACCGGGAACCAGCGGGACAGGTCCTCCTCGACCCGCAGGTCGTTGCCGATCATCGCCTTGATCTGCAGCTCCAGCGCGTTGTCCCGCTTCTCGCCCTCCCCCGGCCGGGGCGCGAACGGGTAGAAGGCGCCGCGCTTGTAGAGGTAGACCAGGGCGAGCGGGCGGCCGTCCGCGTCCCGGAAACCGGCGAGCGAGCACAGCAGCTGCGGGCCGAAGCCCTGGCTCTCCAGCCCGGAGTTCACCGCGTGCAGGTCGGTGACCAGGGAGGTCAGGTCGTCGGGGGTGTGCCGCAGGAGCAGCCAGGTGTATCCGTACGCGTCCCGGCTGGACTCCACCGGGGCGCCGCCCTCGGCGGTGTCCATGTCGAGCAGGGCCCGCACGTCCTGCTGCACCTCCGCGAAGGCGCCGCCCTCGACGGCGGCGAAGCACACCGAGCCGAGCCCGGTGGGTTTGAATCCGGCGGCGGCCTCAAGGGTGACCGCGGCCGACGGCAGCCCGAAGAGCTGGTCGAGGTCGGGCTTGACGGGCTTGCTGCGGCCGAGGATCACATCGAGCAGGCCCATCAGCGGCGGCCCAGTTCGACGCTGATCCGCCCGAGCTGTTCGAGGCGCTGCTCCAGCGTGGGGTGGGTGGACAGCAGCTTGGACAGGGACTGGCCGGAGGAGAAGGCCGGGGCGAAGTAGAAGGCGTTGAAGGGCTCGGCCTTGCGCAGGTCCCTGGTGGGGATCTTGGCCATCTGGCCGGTGACCTTGGTGAGCGCCGAGGCCAGGGAGGAGGGGCGGCCGGTGAGCAGCGCGGCGGAGCGGTCGGCGGACAGCTCGCGGTAGCGGGACAGCATCCGGGTGAGCATGAAGCTGATCGCGTAGACGACCGCGCTGACCAGCGGGATGAGGATGGCGACGAGCTGCGCGTTCTGGTCGCGGCCGCCGCGTCCGAAGCCGCCCCACAGGCCGATCCGGGTGATCAGCCCCGCCATGACACCGAGGAAGGACGCGATGGTCATCACGGCGACGTCCTTGTGCGCCACGTGGGAGAGCTCGTGGGCCAGGACCCCCTCCAGCTCGTCCGGCTCCAGGCGGCGCAGCAGCCCGGTGGTGGCGCAGACCACGGCCGCCTTCTGGCTGCGGCCGGTGGCGAAGGCGTTGGGCACGTCGCTGTCGGCGATGGCGACCTTGGGCTTGGGCATGTCGGCGAGCGCGCAGATCCGGTCGACGACGCCGTGCAGCTCGGGCGCCTCCTCGGGGGTGACCTCGCGGGCGCCCATGCTGAAGGCGGCGATGCGGTCGCTGAACCAGAACTGGGCGATGAACAGGCCGCCGCCGATCAGCAGGATGAGCGGCCAGGCCCCGCGCAGCAGGACGAGCAGGCCGCCGACGAAGACCACGTAGAGCAGCCCGATCATGAACATCGTGACCGTCATACGGGTCGTGAGTCCCCGGTCTGGAGCGAATCGGGTCCTGTCCGTGGCCATGGCCCCTCCCGGTTTCCTGCGGGTGCCTGGGTGCTGCTCGGTGCGGCTCGCCGTGCACCCCTGTCGCTGTCGATTGTGCCTCCGCGACAGGGCATGCGACGAGCCGCCTGCGACGATCAGCGTGACACGTCGAGGATCAACTTGCCGTAAGTGCGGCGGGCCCGCAGGTCCTCGTGCGCCCGGGCCACCTCCGAGAGCGGGTAGATTCCGCCGACCTGCGGCTTCAGCCGTCCGTCCGCCGTCATGGCGAGCAGCTCGGCCATCGGCTCGCGGTACATGCCCGGACGGCCGATGGTGTGCATCAGCCAGAAGCCGACCACCGCGCGGGAGCGGCCCATGAGTTGCGCGGCCTGCACGGGGGTGGGCGGGACGCGGGAGGCGAGGCCGTAGGTGACCAGGCGTCCGAAGGGCGCCAGGGCGGCCAGCGAGGCGTCGAAGACGGGTCCGCCGGTCATCTCCAGGACGATGTCGACCTTCTTGCCGCCGTTCGCCTCGATCAGACGCTCCTTCAGGCCCTCGCCGTCCGCCTCGACCGCGATGTCGGCGCCCAGTTCCAGAGCGAGGTCGCGCTTGTCCTTGGAGGAGGCGGTGGCGATCACCCGGCCCGCCCCGAACGCCTTGGCGAGCTGTACGGCGAGCGAGCCGGTGCCGCCGGCCGCCGCGTGCACGACCACGGACTCGCCCTGCGCGATGCGGGCCGAGGTGCGCAGCAGGTGCCAGGCGGTCAGCCCCTGCACGACCAGGGCGAGCGCCTGCCCGTCGGTGACGCCGTCGGGGACCTCGTGGGCCATGTACTCCTGTACGGCGGCCCGCTCGGCGTAGCCGCCGTTGTCGGTGAGGGCGACGACCCGGCGGCCGTCGGGGGTGCGGCCGACGACCTCGCCGCCCGGGACCAGCGGGAGGGCCGCCTTGGACAGGTAGGAGTTCTCCACCATGTGGGTGTCGGCGTAGTTGATGCCCGCCGACGTGACCTCCACCAGGACCTCGCCGGGGCCTGCGACCGGCTCGGGCAGCTCCGCCTGCCGCAGCACTTCCGGCCCGCCGAACTCGGTGATCTGGATCGCGCGCACCGCGACTCCCTCCATCGTTTGCGTGTACGGGGACACGCTATCGGCAACACCGACCAGTCGGTATGTGACATCCGCCGCCGGACCGGAAGAATGTGACTCTGCATCTCCTCGCGAGCACAGGGAGTGACCATGCTCAGGCGCACCAAGCTCTTCGGCAGGAAGACCCGCGTCACCTTCGCCCTCCCCGCCGGCCAGCCGCCCGGCACCGTCAGCGTCGTCGGCGACTTCAACGACTGGCAGCCCGGCCGCCACGCCCTCGTACCGCGCCGCGACGGCACCCGTACGATCTCGGTCATCCTGCCGTCCGGCGTCCACCGCTTCCGCTACCTGGCCACCGGCGCCGTGTGGTTCGACGACGCCCACGCGGACCGCATAGACGCGGAGGGCGGCCTGCTGGAACTGTGACCCTTAACCCAACTGCCCGTCTCGGGTTGAGCGCCCTTACCGCCCGCCACGTATGGTCGGGCGTAGTTCTTTGGACGGGGACCCGAAGGGTGAAAACGAATGTGGCGTCGGCTCCCTGTCCGTCAGATATGCGCTGTGGTCCCCCTGCTGATGGTCGCCGCGCTGGTCTGCTGGCGCTGGCCGATGGTGGACTCCGGCACCGACCAGCTCGGCTCGGCGGACCGGGAATGGCTGCTCATGGCGGCCGGCGCGGCGGTGCTGACCTGGGTCTGCTCGGCGGTCGCGCAGCAGGGCGCGGTGATCGAGCAGCTCCCGCGCCGGCGGTTGCTGCTCGCGCAGTTCGCGGCGTCGGCGGCGAACCACATCCTGCCGGCGGGCGTCGGGGGCAACGCGGTCAATCTGCGCTTCCTGGTCCGCTGCGGCCTCTCGCCCAGCCGGTCGGCCGCCGCGCTCGCGGTCCGGGCCCTGGCGGGCGCGGTGGTGCGGGTCGCGCTGCTGCTGGCCCTGCTGGTGGCCTTCCCGCACGCGCTGCGCATGCACCGCGTCGTTCCGGCCGGGACCGGGCGGCCCGACGACTCGCTGGTCATCGCGGTCGCCGTGCTGCTGTGCGCGGTCGTGGCGGGGCTCGCCGGGGTCCGGCGGCTGCGTACGGCGCTGCGCACCTTCCTGGGCGCCGTGGTGACCGACGTGCGCGAGGTGCACGGCTGCTCGGCACGCGCAGCGACGCTCTGGGCGGGCTCACTGGCCTTCCCCGTGATGCACGCGATGGTGCTGGTCGCGGTCGTACAGGCGCTGCACGCCCCGGTACCGCCCGCGCATGTGGCGGTCGCGTATCTGGCGGGCAGCGCCGCCGCCGCGCTGCTCCCGACCCCCGGCGGGCTGGGCTCGCTCGACGTCGCTCTGGGGCTCGCGCTGGTCACGGCGGGCGCGACGGCGGTCGCGGCCACCTCGGCGGTGCTGGCGTACCGCATCGTCACCGTATGGCTGCCGCTGCTGCCCGGCGTGCTGGTGCTGGCCGCGCTGGTGCGCCGCCGGGTGCTGTGACATGCGCGTACTGCTCGGCGTGCTCGGCGCCCTGATCGTCGCCGGCACCTTCTCGTCCGTCCTGCGCACGCTGGTCATCCCCCGGCCGACCACCTCCGGCTTCACCCGGGTCGTCCAGGCGGTGGTGCGGCGGGTCTTCCAGACCGCGGCCGACCTGTGCCCGACGCCCGAGGGCAAGGACCGGGTGCTGGGCCCGGTCGCGCCGCTGTCCATCCTGGCAACGCTGGTGTGCTGGCTGCTGGCCTTCCTGATCGGCTACGCGCTGCTCCAGGGCGCCGTCAGCGACCTGCGGCCGGTGGACGCCGCCCGGGAGGCCGGCTCCTCGCTGTTCACCCTCGGCTTCGCCAGCAGCCACCACGTCGACCTCACCGTCATCGACTTCTGCGCCGCCGCCACCGGGCCCATCATCATCGGCCTCCAGGTCGGCTACCTCCCCACCATCTACGGTGCGTACGCGCGCCGCGAGACCGAGGTCACCCTCCTCCAGGCCCGGACCGGCAGCCCGCCCTGGGGCCCGGAGATCCTCGCCCGTTACGCCCAGGTCGGCCTGCTCGACCGGCTCACCGAGCTCTTCCACAACTGGGAGCGCTGGAGCGCCGAGGTCAGCGAGAGCCATACCTCCTACCCGATCCTCATCCACTTCCGCTCCCCCCGCGCCGACCGCAATTGGCTCGTCGCCCTCCTCGCCGTCCTCGACGCCGGCGCCCTGCGGCTCGCCCTCAATCCCGGCTGCCCCCAGGCCGAGATTCGTATGGCGCTGCGCGCAGGCTTCGTCTGCCTGCGCGACCTCGCCGACGTCCGCGGCGTCGCCTACGACCGCGACCCCTCCCCCGACAGCCCCGTCCGGATCACGTATGAGGAGTTCCTCCAGGGCGTCGACCGCATGGCCGAGCAGGGCTACCCCATGGAGCGCACCCCCGAACAGGCCTGGCCCGACTTCCGCGGCTGGCGGGTCAACTACGAGGCCCTCGCCCACCGCCTCGCCTACGACATCGACGCCGTCCCCGCCGCCTGGTCAGGCCCCCGCCGCACCGCCGAGCCCGTCCTCGTCCCCTCCACCCCGGTCAACCGCCGACCGGCACCGGCTACGGGGCGGCCGGGCCCAGGTAACGGGCCGATGGGCGAATGACCGCTCACACCGCCGGCACCGGCTGCGGCGCAGGCGGGCCCACATAGCGGGCCGACGGGCGAATGATCTTGCTGTCCTCCGCCTGCTCCAGCACGTTCGCACTCCACCCGACCACCCGAGCACAAGCGAACGTCGGCGTGAACATCTCCCGGGGCAGGCCGCAGAGTTCCATCACCACGCCCGCGTAGAACTCGACGTTGATGTGCAGCTCGCGCCCCGGCTTGAGCTCGGCGAGGATCGCCTCGACGCGCTCCTCGACCTGGACGGCGAAGTCGACGAGGGGGCCGCCGAAGTCGCGGGCGATCGCCTTGAGCATGCGGGAGCGGGGGTCCTCGGTGGTGTAGACGGGGTGGCCGAAGCCCATGATGCGGTCGCCGGCGAGGACGCTGTCGCGGATCCAGGAGTCGATGCGGTCGGGGGTGCCGATGGCGTCGAGGGTGTCGAGGGCGCGGCTGGGGGCGCCGCCGTGGAGGGGGCCGGAGAGGGCGCCGACGGCGCCGACGAGGCAGGCGGCGAGGTCGGCGCCGGTGGAGGTGATGACGCGGGCGGTGAAGGTGGAGGCGTTGAAGCCGTGGTCGACGGTGGAGATGAGGTAGCGCTCGACAGCCCGGGCGCGTACGGGGTCGGGCTCCTCGCCGGTGAGCATGTAGAGGTAGTTCGCGGCGTACGGCAGGTCGTCGCGCGGCTCGACCGGCGACAGACCCTGGCCGAGCCGGTGCAGGGCGGTGAGCAGCGTCGGTACGGCGGCGCAGGCGGCGAGCGCGTCCTCGCGGCGGCGGGCGGGGTCGATGTCGTAGAGCGGGCGGAATCCGGCTGACGCGCCGAGCAGGGACAGCGCGGTGCGCAGCCCCGCGAGCGGGCCGCTGAGCGCGCAGGAGCGGGCGATGGCGGGAAGCGCGTCGCGCACATCGTCGGGCAGGTGCCGCAGCGCGGCTGTGCGGGCGGTGAACTCCGCGCGGGCGGCGGCGTCGGGCAGGGCGCCGTCGAACATCAGGTGCCAGACGTCCTCGAAGGTGCGGGTCTGCGCCAGCTCGACGGCCGAGTACTGGCGGTAGTGGTAGAAGCCCTCAGCGCCCCGGACGTCGCCTATTCCCGTCTCGGTGACGACGACGCCCTTGAGACCGCGCGGTACATCGGTGATCGACATGGTCGTTTCTCCTCGATTGACGTTGATCCGACTGTCGATGATTGACTGGATCCATGTCAATATTGATTCAATCAATATGTGATGGGATGAGGTCATGACGGAACCAGCGAGACTGAGCACGCGCGAGGCGGCCGAGCGGCTCGGCGTCAAGCCGGAGACGGTCTACGCGTATGTCAGCCGCGGGCTGCTGACCAGCCGCCGCGCGACCGGCGGCCGGGGCAGCACCTTCGACGCGGCAGAGGTCGACGCGCTGGCCCGCCGCAACCGGCGCCCCGCCTCCGACGCCGAGCCCGGCACGCCGCCGGGCGCCCCCGGCGTCGGCGCCATCCGTACCGGCATCACCTTCATCGACAAGGACCGCTACTACTTCCGCGGCGTCGACGCGACCGCGCTCGCCCGGCGCTACGGCTACGAGGAAGCCGCCGAGTGGCTGTGGACGGGCGTGCTGCGCCCCGGCGTGCGCTTCACGGCGCCGCGGGAGACCCTCTCGGCCGCCCGGCGGGCGGTCGAGGCCCTGCCCGCGCACAGCGGACCGGTGGACCGGCTGCGGGTCGCGGCCATCGCGGCGGCGGCCGCCGACCCGCTGCGCTTCGACCTGTCGCCGGAGGCGGTGCTCGGTTCGGCGCGGGCCCTGATCCCCACGCTGGTCGACGCGCTGCCGCCCGCCGGTGGCCCGGACGCGGAGGAACCGGACGCGGGGGACGGAGCCCTGGCCCGGCGTCTGTGGTCGCGGCTGAGCGACCGGTCGCCCGACGAGGCGTCACTGCGCGTACTGGACACCGCTCTCGTGCTGCTCATCGACCACGACCTGGCCGCCTCCACCCTCGCCGTCCGGGTCGCCGCGTCCGCCCGCGCCCACCCCTACGCCGTGGTCTCGGCGGGCCTCGGCACCCTCGAAGGCCCCCTCCACGGCGCCGCCAGCGGGCTGGCCCATCACTTCCTCGCCGACGTCCTCCAGCGCGGCAGCGCGGCCCCGGTCGTCGCCGACCAGTTGCGCACCGGCCGTCGCGTGCCGGGGCTGGGCCACCGTCTCTACCCGGGCGAGGACCCGCGCGCCCAGGAGCTCTTCCGGCTTCTGGACGGCATCCCCGCCGCCGCGCCGGCCCTCGGCGCCGCCCGCGACATCGTGGAGACCACCGCGCGGCACGTCCCGCTGCACGCCAACGTCGACCTCGCCCTCGCCGTGCTCTCCGTCTCGGCCGCAATGCCCGCCGAGGCCGGCGAAACGGTCTTCGCCGTGGCCCGCACCGCCGGATGGATCGCCCACGCACTGGAGGAGTACGAGGAGCATCCCCTGCGGATGCGCCCCGTCGGCCGCTACGACGGACCCAAGCCCCCGCAGCCGCTGCCTCTGCCGTGACGAGGCACGACAATAGTTCCGCTCGCGAATAGTCCCGTAGTGAACCTTTTTTTGTTACGGTCGCCCCATGACCACCGCACAGGATCAGGCGCAGGCACAGACACAGGCGCCGGCATCGACCGCCCCGGACCTCACGGGGCTGCTGCAGCACGCGGCCCACGTGCTGACCACGCAGACGACAGCGGCGCTGGGCGGCGAGCTGGACATCTCGTCACGGGGCTTCTGCGTACTCGCCCACGCGATGCCCGGCGGGCTCACCCAGGCTCAGGTGGCGGAGCAGTCCCGGCTGGACAAGACCACCATGGTGGTGACCGTCGACGAGCTGGAGAAGGCCGGTCTGGCGGAGCGCGTGCCGTCGCCGACCGACCGCCGGGCGCGGATCATCCGGGTCACCGAGGCCGGCCGCAAGGCCGTCGCAGCGGGCCAGGAGATCGTCGACCACGTCCACAACGACGTGCTCGGCGCACTGCCGGAGGACGAGCGGAAGGCCTTCACCTCCGCGCTCACCCGACTGGTCGGCGGGCACCTCGCGGAGCCGGTGGAGTGCGAGCGGCCGGTGCGGCGCCCACGGCAGGCTCGAAAGTAGGCCAAGAACTCGATCGGAAACAGATAGTCCCGAACAAAACTATCTGCTAGCGTCCTTCCTGGTACTTCAGCGACCAGGAGGCGACCCGATATGTCCCAGCACGTCCCCGCACCCCCGACCGACAGTTCACGCTGGCCGGCGCTGCTCGTCCTCTGCGCGGGCACCCTCATGGTGATCCTGGACGGGACCATCGTGAACGTGGCCCTGCCGTCCATCCAGAGCGATCTCGGCTTCTCCCAGGCGAGCCTGACCTGGGTCGTCAACGGCTACCTGATCGCCTTCGGCGGCCTCCTCCTGCTCGCCGGACGGCTCGGCGACCTCATCGGGCGCAAGCGCGTCTTCATCGCCGGGCTCGCGGTCTTCACGGCGGCCTCGCTGCTGTGCGGGGTGTCGGCGGATCCCGGCACGCTCATCGCCGCCCGCTTTCTGCAGGGGGTCGGCGGCGCGATGGCGTCGGCGGTGACGCTCGGCATGATCGTCGCGCTCTTCACCGAACCACGCGAGCGGTCCAGGGCGATCGCCGTCTACAGCTTCGTCGGCTCCGCCGGCGCGTCGATCGGGGTCATCGCCGGCGGTGTGCTGACCCAGGCCATCAGCTGGCACTGGATCTTCTTCGTCAACCTCCCGATCGGCGTCGCAGCGGCCGTCCTCGCAGGGCGGGTACTCGGCCCCGACCACGGCGCCGGGCCCCGTCAGGCCGCCGATGTGACCGGCGCGGTCCTGGTCACCGCCGCCCTCATGCTCGGCGTCTACACCATCGTCAAGGCCGCCGACCACGGCTGGGGTTCGCTCCACACCCTCGGCCTCGGCGCGGTCTCGGCCGCGCTGCTGGGCGCGTTCGTCCTGCGCCAGGCGCGGGCCGCGCACCCGTTGCTCCCGTTGCGGATATTCCGCTCCCGGAACGTCTCGGGGGCCAATCTCGTCCAGTTCGTCATGGTGGCCCCCATGTTCGGCTTCCAGTTCCTGGTCGCGCTGTATCTGCAGCGGGTGCTGGGCTATGACGCCATCGGCACCGGGATCGCCTTCCTGCCGGTCACCACCTCGATCGGACTGACCTCGCTCTTCCTCGCAGCCCGGCTCATCGCGCGCTTCGGGCTGCGGACCGTGCTGGCGGCCGGTCTGCTCCTGCTCGCCGCCGGCTTCGTACTCCTCACCCGGCTTCCCGCGCAGGGCAGTTACGGCGTCCACGTACTGCCCGCCCTGGTGCTGCTCGGCGCCGGGGCCGGCCTGGCCCTGCCCGCCATCACCACCCTGGCGATGTCGGACGCGACCCCCGGCGACTCCGGGCTGGTCTCGGGCCTGGCCAACACCACCCAGCAGGTCGGCGGCGCGCTCGGCCTCGCCGTCCTCAGCACCCTGGCCGCCTCCCGCACCGACCGGCTGCTGGGCACCGGCGAGGACACCGCGGCCGCGCTCACCGGCGGCTACCACCTGGCCTTCGTCACCGGCGCCGCGCTGATGCTGCTGGCGGCAGCCCTCACCGCGACCGCGCTGCGCCCGGGGCGAGCGGCCGTGCCCGCGGCACCGGGGGTGCCGCAGGGCCCTGGCCAGGCGATAACCTCGGTACGTGGCGGACAAGGACAGAGCACCGGCGCGGTTCGAGCGCGGTACGGACGGCCCCAAGGTGATCGTGACGGGGATTGACGGTTCGGAGTCGTCCTGGCGGGCGGCGTCCTACGCCGCCGGCCTGGCCAGGCGTCAGAACGCGCTGCTCGCCATCGTCTACATACAGCCGCTGATCAGCGCGGGAGCGGCCTTCGGCGCACCGGTCGCCGAGACCACCGGCGAGATCGCCGAGCAGCTCATCGACGAGATCCGCCGCGGCGCCAAGCAGGTCGAGGGCGTCTTCCAGCTCCGCTGGGAGTTCCACACCTTCCCCGGTGACCCCTACGGCGGGCTGGCCAAGGCGGCCGACGAGCTCAAGGCCGACGCCGTCGTCGTCGGCGCCTCCGAGCAGGCCGGGCACCGCATCGTCGGCTCGGTGGCCGTCCGCCTGGTCAAGGCGGGGCGCTGGCCGGTCACGGTGGTCCCGTAGTCCCGTGGAGCCCGTGGGGCCCGCGGCGTACGGAATAGCCCACCGGCGGCTTTCGTTCCTGCCAGTGGGCACCCGAGAGCCGGGCCCGGAAGCAGACAAGGTCAGGTAAGGGACGTATGAGCACCGTTGAGCTCACCAAGGACAACTTCGACGAGGTTGTGTCGGGCAATGAATTCGTACTGATCGATTTCTGGGCGTCCTGGTGCGGCCCGTGCCGGATGTTCGCCCCGGTGTACGACGCGGCCTCCGAGCGCCACGAGGACCTGGTCTTCGCGAAGGTGGACACCGAGGCCCAGCCCGAGCTGGCCGCCGCCTTCGAGATCCAGTCGATCCCGACGCTGATGATCGTGCGCGACCGTGTCGCCGTCTTCGCCCAGCCGGGCGCGCTGCCCGAGCCGGCGCTGGAGAGCGTGATCGAGCAGGCCCGCGCGCTGGACATGGACGAGGTCCGCAAGTCGGTCAGCGAAGCGGCGCAGCAGCAGTCCTGACATCTGACACTGCGTCAGTTATCGTTCGGCGGCATGGAGACCGTCGCCGAACTCGTGCTGTCGCGCCGGGGCGATGACCGTCCCGGTCTGATGCACGGGGACCTCGTGCTCAGCCATCACCGGGCGGCCGCCGCGGCGGCCGCCCGTGCCGCGCTCCTGGCCGATCTGCTGCCCGCCGGCCGCGAGCCGCACGTGGGGCTGCTGCTGGCCAACGTCCCGGAGTATCCGCTGTGGCTGGGCGCGGCCGCCCTGGCCGGGGCGACCATCGTCGGCGTCAACCCCACGCGGCGCGGCCCCGAGCTGGCCCGCGACATCGCCCACACCGAGTGCGCGCTGCTGGTGACCGAGCGGGCGTATCTCCCGCTGCTGGCCGGACTGGACCTGGGTCTGCCGCCGGAGCGCGTCCTCGTCGTCGACGATCCGGCCTACGAGGCGCTTGTCGCACCGTACGAGGGCTGCGAGCCACCCGCGCGCGGCGTGGGCCCCGGCACGCGCCTGCTGCTGTACTTCACCTCCGGCTCGACCGGCGCCCCCAAGGCCGTGATCGTCTCGCAGGGGCGGCTCGCGAACGCCGGGC
>Ga0307517_10010041_pt1 | contig 13308 bp, 9 predicted proteins | sample 23_EM_MG_FD_194515 | JGI IMG/M metagenome (GOLD analysis project Ga0307517, IMG submission 194515) | Populus trichocarpa ectomycorrhiza microbial communities from riparian zone in the Pacific Northwest, United States - 23_EM | ecosystem: Host-associated > Plants > Roots > Unclassified | place...
AAGCTACATCTTTTTATTGGTTGCCATTTGTTTACTTGCTTATTTTTGAACTGTATCAAGTTTTTTCTTTTTATTCAAGTCCTTCTTCTTCTTCTTTTTTCCATGCAAGTCCCTTTTTTTATCAGGTCTTTTCTTTTCATTCAAGTGTTTTTTCTACTGGGTTCTTTTACTTTCCATTTAATAAATCTCCTTTTGTTTTATTTGCACGTACCTTTTTTATTGGATCATTTTACTTTTTATTTAACCATTACAGTGCAAATTTATAAAATTAACACTCGGTAAACTATAGAATGATATGTAGAATCGTGATCATGTAATATAATATAAGATGGAAAAAATATTAAAAACAAATAATGAAAATACAGTATAGAAGAAAGACATGATCTAATTTGGGTTGCAATAGTTACCCACAATATTTTTTTTTTTAATTTTTTTGGCCACTTGACTTTTTTATTTCCAATCTAATTCTCTCACAATAAACTGAATATGAGGCTACTATAATGTTAATAATAAGTTTTGACGTTGAATTAATAATCAATTTGATAAAAATAAAATTCAGTTTTATTAATTCAATTAAAATTTTCGGAGTCTAATTTTAAACTGAAACAAATATCCAACATATTTGTTTTAAGAAATAACATTTTTATAATTTTCATTATAATCAACAATTTTGTTATGATTTACTAGTACATATAATTTTCATTCTAATGAATTAAACACACTATAAAATTTAAAAAATATTCTTAATAAAAAAATATTAACAACCTCCACACTTTTTTTGAAGTTAAGAAAAAAAAAATACTTCATCTGTTACCTGTTAATATTAAACTAATTGAACAAAAGAAAAACCCCACTTCTCAGCCATAAAAACCCAAAATGAAACATAAAAAGGCCCATAGGCCCATTTTACAAGCCCGGATATTATTTCTCACTCCATCACTCTCTCCATTTTCGTTTCTGCTTGTTCATCAAACCCAAGCTCCACACAAACAGTTATTAAAAAAAAATGGCAACCACCCTAGCAAGAATCGCTCGACAATCCCTAACCACCACCACCAATCTCTCACTTAACCGTCACTTCGTAACGGAGGCGGCTGCGGCTTCGACAGCGTCTTCAAAATCGATAACGCCATCAGTAGATCGAGTGAAATGGGACTCCCGAGGACAGAGGCAAATAATTCCGTTAGGTCAATGGCTACCGAAGGTAGCTGTGGATGCATACGTGGCACCAAATGTGGTACTCGCGGGTCAAGTTACTGTGTATGATGGAGCATCAGTTTGGAATGGAGCTGTCCTACGTGGCGATCTTAATAAGATCACCGTCGGTTTTAGCTCTAATGTTCAAGAACGGTGTGTCGTTCACGCTGCCTGGAACTCTCCTACAGGTTCGGGTTTTTCTTTTCTTGTACAATTTTTTTTTAATATTTTAATAAATTTGAGCTGGATTAGGGTTGTTAACGTATAATTTTGATTGATTGTTTAGAATTTCGTGATTTAATTGTTGAATTTATGATTGAAGTTTGAAATGATTTGTGAAATGTGGCTTTTTTAGGGGATTTTATGTTTTGGGAATCTTTAATTTGAATCGGATAATTTGTTATTTCTATGATTTCGTGATTGGAATGGATATAGTAATTGAATGTGATTTTAGGGGTTAAAGGACTTCGGCTAGAATTAACTGATTAGAATAGGAGGCATGGAGTGATTGAGAGTGAAAGTAATTGAAGTGCTGATTTATTGTCGGAATTTGAAGTTATTGTGTTTGATCATTTTATGTTGACAGTTGACACGCCATGCATGGTTATTTTTTATTTTCAATTGTCCGTGAACGTCATTTTAGGTTATTGATAGTAGGTGGTGTGAATTAAGGACTGACAATCAGTCTCTTCTTACAAGATTGTAATCAGATTTGGGTGGAATGATGTCCACGAATGATACATTTGCTGGTTTGTTTTATTTTATTTTTCTTCCTTTTGGTTTCCTTTTCTTTTTCAATTTTTTTTTCTATAAATTAGAAATGGTGAGTTTTAATTGATTTTTTTTTGTTTTTGGTTGGGATTTTTGGATATCCCTGCTCAAGGTTCATTTTGTATTGCTTATAGAAAGAAGGAAATAGAAGGTGAAATCTGTAAGTGGTATGGGAAATGCTAGCAACCATCGCTGTAAGCAGTTGCTTTGGATGCTTCATTCACCTAAAAACACTGATTTCAACTGGGGCAACTGGTAACTCATCTTTCACTGTTGCAAAAGGCCAGAAAGATAGCACCCCTCTTATATTGCCCTCGCTCTCTCTCTCTTAGTCCTTGTAGCGAGATTTTCATATCATTTTCTCGCATTCCTTCATATATCAATCTCAGCTGCATCCAATAACCAGCCATACCTGATGTTGTTCTACTTGTTACTTTATTTTCCTGATTAATGTACATGTTTCTGGGATTCTACATATTCTTCTTTATATGCAAAGACATAGCTATTTGTGCTTGTGTTCTTGAAAATCTATGGGTGTAGTTGTGATAATCAATTCCTGAATCTTTATGTATAGTTTGTAAAACGTAAACCAAAATATTCAGATCTTGCCGTTGATTTACTCAATCAGCCTTTTAAGTTCCGCAACCAATCTCACATAAACCCCCCACCACAATAGAAAAAGTCACGGCATTATAAAAGGAGTACTAAAGATAACAGAGGGATTTATTTTCTCTTTGAACCAGACAAAGAGGAAAAATATTATCTGTGATTTAGTGCAGGATTTGTCTGATCTTTTTCATGTCCTCCCGGCTCAAGTGAAAGTTTTTGTTTTCAACATAAAGGAAAAAAAGTACGTGTGTGTGGAGAGATCTTTTAAATAAACAAAACTTTTGATAGAGAGTTGAGGCAGAGAGACAGAACAATGAAGAGTGAAGATAGACCTGGGAATCTCTTGATGATAAAGTTGATTATAAGAAGGAAAAGAAAACACTAACAGGAATAACTGATGACACATTTTCTAAATATATGTGGCTTCATGAAAAGCAAGTGTCAGAAGGTCAGCTGCTAGAACGACTGCCTCTAGCATTTCTCATCCTGGTATTGGTTATAGAAAGAATGAAAACAAAGGTGTTTTGAGGAACAGGAATGAGCTGTAGCTTTCAAGAGCTCTGTTTAAAGTTTGGTGACACTTTGACGCCTGACCTTCATGTAATGGATACTTCATTAATAAAGGTTGTTGTCATTGAACAATGTAGAGATTTGATCTATTTATGACTTTTCTATTTTGTGGATTTTGTGCATGAGTATCATGTAAGCTTTCAGAAAATACATGGAGTGGTGGGAAAGGAAAATAGAGACATAGGAAGGTAGACTAAACCTCCTCTTCAATGATCAGAATCACATTTTGAAGGTGCTGTTTTTAAGCATGTTCAGACCAACGTCTGATGGTTTCTAGAGCATTTTACAATTTTCAATGTTGATACTTGATGGTTTATCTTTAGAATTACAAAAAAATGATGTTCACATTCACATCAATCCAACAAAGTCATTGCTTTAAGCTTTTCATCTACTTTTTTTTTTGCTAGGCACTGTTAATGTAATGTTAGGTGTTGAAAGAATAGGTGTGGACACTTTGACTTTATACGCATCTAATTCTGACTACAAACTAAACACATTATTCCCACAAGGAAAGTTCTTTTCTAATATATTCGATACTTCATTGGAGATTTGAGTTATAGACTGTATCACTGCTGGGTATTCTATGAGCTTACTGATTATGTTCTGTGCATGTGTTTGTGCTTTCATGCCAATCCATGCATGTGTTTTTGCACGTGTGAAAGCTTCCTGTCCTGTAATTTGTTGATTATTTGTGGCCTTAGATCGGTTCTTTCCCAATAGGTTAACAAACTTATAAGAATTAGAGAACTTTGTATTTGAAACTAAAGAATTTGTTGTGTTAAATTTTTCTGCTATTTCTTTTACCTGTTCATAAGAGATTAAGATTTTGGCAACTCCAAATACCTAGTTATTACAATAGGGTCTCTTGCTCGATTTAAAATGTGGACACCTAATATAATAGAAAGTCGTGGTTTGATAAAGCTTGTACTTCATGCTGAAAGAACCTTAGCTTAACCAAAGGGTCCTTAGGTTTGGTTTTTTCTTTTCTTGCTTTTTGCTGTTGCACTTCCTTTTGCTCTTTTCTCATCTTTGGCTGTTTTAAAAGAACCGTATGACTTGTTTCTTCAGCATTTTGTTTGTGTTGAAGTTAAAAATCCAAAATGTTTCAGAGCATCGTTTACCATCTAGATATCAATTATTGCATATCCATCTTGCCTTCTGCTCTAGCTGTTATTTTTGGCTTTCTTTCTCTAATCTTTTGTGGCCCACATGTTGACCCTATCAAAGTTTTCTCACCGTCTTCCTAAGCATCTTGCATTCTGAAAAATATTTATTCACACGTATATGTATGTATGATAGTTACTGCTTGAATTTGTCGACCAAAATTTCTTTATTTTGCTCATGCTCTACCTGTTAAGTCTTGTGACCTGTCTGATCATTCATTTTGCATGCGTCCATAGCATTTGGGAACTGTACCAAATATATATTAATAAGTGATGGAACTGCACTGGCATAAAGTTTTCATGCGTACTATGGGCACCTTACCATGTTATGCCATGGCTCTGTCATTGATATCTTCATGTAGTGATACATGTTATGGCTTCTGAGGTCCAGGGTGAGCTTGGTTTGAGGTGAAATAATGGATGATAATTTTTGACTGTGTAAAAGTTAGATTTTTAAGACGTTTGGCGGGTTAACAAATTGGAAGGTAAATCGAGTGTGTTAAAATATACATAGTGGTAAGATATAGAAAGACAAACAAATTACTGTGTTTTTTGAGGAGAGAGGAGTTTAATAGCTGAGAGGTAATTGTTACTCCCACTTCCTGAGGGCAACAATTACCCTTGAAAGGTCTACACTCCACAAGAAATGTAAACATGTGGCTCCAACGATGACCTCTGATTTTAATTTTTTTTTTGTGTATTTTCCATGTGCCAGGACTGCCAGCAGAGACATCTATTGAAAGGTATGTTACCATTGGTGCATACAGTCTCCTGCGGTCCTGCACAATTGAGCCGGAGTGCATTATTGGGCAGCATTCTATCCTTATGGAAGGATCATTGGTGGAGACACACTCCATCCTGGAAGCTGGGTCTGTGCTTCCCCCAGGAAGGAGAATTCCAACAGGTGAACTTTGGGCAGGAAATCCAGCAAGGTTTGTCAGAACACTGACCCATGAAGAGATACTAGAAATCCCTAAACTAGCTGTTGCAATTAATGATCACAGCAAAACCCATTTCTCAGAGTTTCTCCCGTACTCCACAGTATATTTAGAGGTTGAGAAGTTGAAGAAGAAGCTGGGGATTAGTGTTTGATGCTTTTTTGCTGTCTTCTTTCTATGTATCAGTTGTTAACTGTAGCTTTTCATGAAATAAACAGGTCGAGAACATATTGAAGCAAGCTTCTCTGTTCTTTCTGTTTGTATTTGATTTTCTTTGATCATTGAAAGAGCCGGTTCTGAATTTCAACCAAATAGGTTTGTAGAAATCACCAAGGACACTTTTTTCAAGTGATCCTCCTGTCTAGCATAAGCTTTTGTATAAACTTACTCTATCTACTTTTTTTTTTTTTATTTAAAAAAAATCCTTTGTTCAGTACAAGTGAAGATGCTCCATTTCAGTAGACGAAACAGCATTGCAAATGTTAATGTTACCTGCTCAAAACAACTAATGGTGATGTTGATAGGAGGGTTTGTCGTGATGGGGGGCAAAGGATACGACCTTTTCCTCTCTTTTTGTTGCGGAAGAAGTACCTGGCCAGGACTGGGATTATCGAATCCAGGGTTGGTGGAAAGTTGTAATGATAGTTCCATCAACCCTATCCTTTTTGGTTTGTTTCTTGCTCGAATCTGGAGCACCAACCATACCTAGCCATTTTGTGAATTATCAAGATATTGTATTGCAGTGGTAGGATTATAATGCATGGGGGGCTATATATATATATATATATATATATATATATATATATATATATATATATATTTCCCTTCCTGTATTTGGGTCAGGTCAATGGCCATCAAGATAACGCTAATTTAAGAGCTTTCTATTCATCCACCAAGGGCATAGATTAATGGTTCAGGTAAAGTAAACAGCGAGAGGATCCTAAGCAATCAAGTACTGTTCTCTGATAAAACAAGGCAAAGAGCCGAGGGAGGAGCTTCGCTTCTTCGTCTCATGTTGCGGGTGGTCAAAATCTCACTCTCTCTTGAATGATGCGCTAGATTGTGGGGAAATTAGGACAAGAAATTAGGTATGGGGTCATCGGATAAGGAATCAATGGCAGCTTAGCATCTTTAGTGGAGAGAGTAGGCGAATCATCAAGCACAAGGTATAGCCCACCTTAAATATCTAAATAATTAACCAGCAAGTTGATGGATATCCTTTGTCAAAATCACTTTTTTAATGGTCTAATTATTTAAGCTCTTTTAAACACTTTTCAACTGCCCTCCCCCCAGGGCCAAGCATTTGCTCACAGAAGAATTTGTCAAGGCAACCAGTAGCAAATTCACACACCGTCATATCATTGTCATTATTATGATCAAAATTGTTTGAGATTAAAAATCCTATTTTTTCCAATAAAAAGGGCAGTACTGACATCTCTAAAATTCGAAATGGTGATCATGAACTGAGGTGTGGGACGGATCATGGAGGCTTGCCAACTCAGCCTCTCCTACGTTTCCCTCTTCTCTAGCATTAAATTAAGAATTCATGTCACTTAATATTCAGACAGGGAGCTTGTTAAGTGGCATTTATATAAATCTGCATGCGTTGTAAAATTCAAATTATTGTCGTCTTTTGTTTTTATTAAGACAAGATTAATTGCCGCTGTCTTAAAAATATTTTTTCCTTAAATACTCTTCTTTGCTTCGATTAATTTTATTAAATAACTAGGTTTATATATATATCGAGTGATTTGTTTGGCCATGGCCATGATAAGGTTATTAATAGCAGCTAATATAGCAGTAATTGATTCATTATCATACTTTGATTGCAGAGATTAATATCAGTATATATTGAATTTACAGAAATTTTCTATAGCCGACGATCCATTTTCCTGGATATTTTATTGATGATTAGGAAAGAAAGTTACAAAGTCCATAGAGGAGATGGCCAGAGAAAACTCAATTAAACAAAAGATTTAAACACATTCATATTAAAGAAAAATTCAAACCCGTTTGAAGGAGAGCAGTTTTTCTTTGATTCTTTTCAGGGTTTGGATGCCAATTCATTCAAATGATTCTGTGTGAGGAGCATGATGCCAACGATGCTCTTAAATAATTAATTATCGAGCTACCAAGTAGTTATTAATTAATTACTCATGATTATGATTTGATATTAGCGATTATTATTAGAAAACATTAACGTGGAAAATACCAAGTGTTGAAAATAACTTTATTTTCTTTTGTATACTTAGTGCCAATGTCATCAAGCACTAAGCAATTTGTGGGAAGACTTAATGGGAATTTTATATAAATTATCACTCTTCTAAAAACAAAGCAAAGATCTTGACATCTCAACCATCCTGATTTCTTGCTAGTACCTCCTTCATACCTTTTCCACTTTCTTCTTTCTCTTATAAACTATGAATAATATTCAATCAAAATAACCATATCGAGCTAGACTCTCTCATAATATTGATTGCCAGTACAATCTCTCTTGTGTTTCCTCCCTGAGATGAAAGACAAGATCATCTTGAATGTCTACGAGCTCCAAGGACATTAAGTGGCAAATACCTGATGGATCTTAATCAGCCATGTTTCCAATACGTGTGGTAAGTTCGGAGAAAGTGGGGGATGTTGGGATGGCTCAATCATATCAAATCTCCCAAACTATGATGTTGGGTCGTTTAATCTGATTGAGCCGTGCCAATATCACACTAACTATATATGATCCTTTAAGTTTCTTCTTTTCTGGGATTTTTGATGGGATATTTTTCATATTTATTTTCTTTTTTTCATTTACCTCTTCAACAATGAATCAACTTCCTATGTTATGCTCGTATCTGTTGATCCTTATTTATACATGTTTCTCTTTTAGGGTTAATGCATATAGCAACATCTAATATTGTTAGGGTTTTGGTAATATTATTGCCATAATTGATTAAATGATGATGCAAACCATCATTATATTCTGAAAAAAGACGGATATAAACTGGTTTTCACTAATAGATGAAAGTACAGTCTAGTTAGGTATAAGTCGTTGGAGAATTTGGGGTGTTTTCGAGTCATGATTTAGCCGAGTACTTAGTTTTTTTTGCTAAGCTTCTCATCTCTCCTTCACAAACTTCTGCCTGGGCAATATTTAGTAGGCTGCTGCTGTAATTAGCACTGAACAATTCCAACGCTACTCTTCTCCACAATCCTTTATGAAATCTTGCATGATCTTAAATCTCATATATAGGAAAACTACAAGTATATTATCATCAACCTGCAGATACTCGATACATCCTAAAATTTAAGGGTCTAGACGAACGAGCCAAAGAAATCACTAAACCAAGACTAATAATGATGATGATCCATATATATGCATGCTTCTTGCATGGATATTATACATGCATGCACGGTTTGATAATTTTGTGTACGGTTGTGCATGCAGATCAGTAGAAGCATGTTCTTTTCCTTTAGTTAGGTGCTTAATTAATTAACTTTCTTTTGTTTTATTTATAATTAGCGTTAATAATTATGATTTCCCAGCTCCTCTTTTGTTTAACCTATATAATCTTTCCTTACATATCGAATTTGGTCGATTAATTCATCATATATATATATATATATATATATAATATATATATGTGTGTGTGTGTGTGTGTGGTGAGTATATATACATGAAGCTCTCTCTTTGATCTGTACAAGGACATATATGTGTGCGTGCATGTGCACGATAGAGAGACAGAAACAAAGAGTAGGCACAATTTAATATTTTGATCGAGTTGCAATATGTGAATATGTTTAGTATTGGTGTTTTTTAAAAATATTATTTTAAAAATAATTTAAAAAACAGATTATAATACAAAGTTTTGTATATTTCATTATAACACATTAATTCCCACTAAACGAATTGAAACGATGCGTTTTCCATTTACCTTTTCTTTTCTTTCACTTAATTTATTTCAAGAAACCTAGCTGTCATCTGAAGTTTTTTTTCTTCTTTCATTTTTTTTTGTAGGATAAAAGGAAATATATAGTCCACCCATAAAATTGAATTACGCCCACATAAGCTAAAACATTTGCATTGTACTTTGTGGATATAGGCATATAGCTAAATGGAGGGTGAAAAAAAAAGGCTGAAGAAAGGATTTATTTTTCCTTCTTTTGTTAAAACAAGAGCCGAATTGATCTGTCGACAAACCTAACAAAGAATTTTTTGTTTGCACCATCACAAGAAAAAGGGTGAAAAAACGAGAAATTTCTTTCAGTAAGTGCAATAATTTTTCTAGCTGCCATGACGAGAGCTAGATTTGAATGACTTGTGATGCCAGGGAAAGTGGCTGCGAGTTAAATCATTAAACAGAAGCCAGAATTGACCTAGCCCATAACAGAAGTAGGCAGGAACCTGCAGCTATTCTCCCTGAACTTTCATCTGGGAGCATGGCTCTAGTTATAGTCAAAGCCTCTTAAACACAACCCAACACCATATCGCCAATAAATATGAGCATAATAAACCCTTTATTACCAGCTTAACCTAAGATTTAGCAAATCTTTTAACTACCCCCAACAAGAAAACATTATTGAAAACAAATTTGTCGAAACATGCTAGCTTTTAGTGATTGTAGAACAGCATTAATTAAATTGACACTAGATGAATTTAGTACTTGTCGAAACATGTTATTTAAGCTCTCTTCTTCTTTATACAGGAGTTATCGAGGTATCAAAGAGAGCAAGGCACAGCGTGGGAATTTCTAGGCATGAGCAGCATGCAGAGCTTCTACTCTATTGACAAACTCACTGCTCGCTCATTTAATGCTCATCTTGGCTTGCCCTATGAGATGAGTCATTTCTGTTAGTCACAGTGAACCTACATTTCCAGCAGGGTTCCCCCTTTAGAACATGCTGAACCTAAAACACAGCATAGTTCTTGAACAACAAGACCAGGAGGACTCGCAGACCTTGGCATTGTCCCAGAAAGATACATACAATCAAACGAAAAACAATTTTTTTTTTTAAACAAATATTATTTCAAAAAATACTTTAAAAATTAATCTCTGTCATTTTTCCAAACACCCTCTAAATTCGTTGTGGTCCCTCAAGTGTTGTAAGTGAGTAAATTAATCTCCTATACTTTATCTATGAGCATATCAAACCTAATACTTTCAATTTATGATCCCTTCATCCACTTGCATGTGCACGTGTGGTAACATGAGGCACACATCTGATGAAAATGTTTTGCATGGAGGGTCAACTTAATCTGTGACTAAAAATTAAAGCACGAGGGTTTTCATGCAAAAAATTCACTATGTTTCTCCTGCAAAGTAGTGAATTTTCAACGACCCCAACAAAATAAAAACAACAATTCCAAGCAAGGCTCATTTGTCTTAAGAAGCAGGAAATCTATTTCGAGTTTATAAATGTAATATGTTACATAATTCAATCATAAAAAATAGAAAGATAAGAAACACAAGATGCAATCCAATCTTTTACTCTTATCACACGAATTGACAAGATGCAGAAGGGAACAAGGCACATTAGGGAAAGATTCGACATCCTTGAAACTAGTGCAATAAGCTAATAACTTGTTATTACTATTACTGCTCATCCTGGCTCCCCAGGTAACATTAGTAGTTTTGGTTGATTGTTGAACTGAGAACATAATTCCTGAAAGGTTTAGCTTATGGTTCAGTATTAAACCTTGAACACAGCATAACCATAAAATAACAGGACCAAAAGACATGCATATCATATCCTGGCTTATTAACAGAATTACTATCAAGCAACATCACCACCCAGTCCCAACAATAGCAGAGTCACTTCTGGTAATCCATCGGGAAGAAGATACATCTAATGCTAGGGATGTGCAGGAGTATAAGACACCAACAGATATACAGCGCTATATACATGTAGGCAGCAATGCGAAGTCCTTTCTTCCTGGCCTTCATCCGCATTAAAAACTGAAAAGCCACGTCCAATCTCCCCTCGACAAAATATTCCAGCCATTGGGAACCCGGGAAAATTGTCCAAAAATGGTGAGCTATCAACATTGCAGCGTTCGAAAAATGATTCACCACGGCCACAACAAGAGAAAACAAAACCTCCAACAAGCTCCTTATTACAAACATTGTCATAAACACCCCGTGCGTGAAGGCAGTTTCTAGAACTCCAGTCTAGATTCAGGTTTCTGAAATTCTTGGAGACATTACTGCATGAAGATAATGCAGCACTTGGATCTGGATGGTAAAATTGGAAATAGTCACCGGTTCTGATGCCAACTCCGTCAGCAAAAAGATACTCTTGATCTCCCCTGTTGACAAAAAACTATCTCGGTGAGAAGAGTATCTTAGAAAATGGTCTGCGAGTGTGAGCTTAAACCAAGCAAAGAAAACAATTCCTACACCCAAATTTATTGCTATGATACTAATATTGTTGGTTCTAGCACCTGTGTTCACAACACTAAAGTTGTAAATTCAATTTTCATCAGTTGTTTTGATTATAGATTCAGAAACGCTTAAGAGTATAACATTGTGATCATTCTTAAGGAATACATAGTAAAAGGGAAAAGACGAAAATAATGCGAGAATCTCTTTACATATGATGAGGTGAGTTGATGAAGATAACAAACTTTTCATGTTTCATAAATTCTTCCAAGAGCATGGTTGCCGTAGGGAAATTTCTTTGAGGAGAGGAGCTTACCTGGAGACTTGCCTCAAGGCAAGCCAAACCCTAAACCTATTCCTAAATTTGATGATTGCATTCTATGATGGGAGATTTTCAAAGAAAAAAATTATTAAGTGGTTGGCAGAGTTGGAAGCTTACTTTTATTTCAAGAAGATTCCTTATCATAAAAAAGTAGAATTTGTCATACACAAACTTTCTTGTGGTGTTAGAAAATGATGGTTTGAATTACTAGACTTTAGAACTCGTATTAGTATACCTTTAATTTCATCTTGGCAAGATTTGAAACAATTATTAATTTTGGAGTTTATACAAGATGATTATAAAGAGATTTTATATTGGGAAGGTAAGCAAATAAATTATTATTATTTGCCTTGTGTTTAAACTTTTCAAAAGGCAAGGAGGAAAAACATGGAGGAGTTTGGAGAGAGCAAAATTTCAAAGTTATCTAATTATGTCGAAGATAACATGATCAAAGAGGGTGCTGACAAACAATTTCATTCTTTTAACCTTAAGTTAGAGAAGCCAGTGGTAAATAATGATCTTTCAGTCATGAATGAAGATCTAGCAAACAAGAACATGGAGGATATGGTAGTTTCTGACAATTTTCCTATAGATATTATGGAAAGATTATTTTGTTGTTCCTTTACATACAATGGTTAAAGTATTGGAGGTCATAAATGATGATGAACTCAAGTTTGAAGAGAATGTGGGAAGGAAATACAAGTGGACTTCATAGGAATGGAATGTATAACATTAAATATGGAATTTTCTTTAGCAGGCACACATCATATATTAAATTTTGAAGTTCAAGGGTCAAGGACATGCTACTTCGTGAATATGTTAGTTACAATGCTATATTTGAAATATTTGTTCATTTGGGGTGGAAGAGTTCAATTCTTGAAAAATAACTCATGGGCAAGTTTTTCAAAAGTAGAGAGGACTGACGTGGGGAAATTTCTTCCATATTCTTGGCATAATAATTTTTATTGCATTATTTCATTAATGGTTAAGGTTTTTAGGTTTTGAAGAGTTTAAGAAGAGTTCAAGATGTAGTTTTGGTAAATCAAACATAACTTTTAATCCGACCGTTGGATTGAGCAGAAATTTTGATAGAAGATTTTGAATGCCTTGTTTTCTATTAAGTTAAAATTTCATGATGATTGAGAAGGAATTCAAATAAGGTTCGTAAGTTACCATGTAAAATTATCTTTATTTACCTTATTGTATTTGGATTTTTTTTCTTACCTAGCTTAGAACTTTTAATTTAATTAGTATTTTACTATTTAGTAATTTTAATGCTAAATGGATTCTATTAATTAGGTGAGTTTTAATTAGGAATCCTTTTCTATAAAGGATTTTAGTTTTAATTATGAATCATTTTCTATAAAAGATTT
>Ga0307517_10010042_pt1 | contig 13308 bp, 11 predicted proteins | sample 23_EM_MG_FD_194515 | JGI IMG/M metagenome (GOLD analysis project Ga0307517, IMG submission 194515) | Populus trichocarpa ectomycorrhiza microbial communities from riparian zone in the Pacific Northwest, United States - 23_EM | ecosystem: Host-associated > Plants > Roots > Unclassified | place...
AGGAATGTTGTAACTCAGAGTCAGCAAAAGAATATTTATGATGCAAAATGATGTTTCAGCGAAAAACAACATCAGGAAATTTAATGATGATAGAGAAAAGGCATTATGAGCAACTTCATGCAGACATTTAAGGTAAAGAGTTTTTGTACATTTCAAGGAAATTTAGCAGGCCAACCGACCAAATCTCAGCTTCTACAACAAGCAGAAACAAATAATTCTGTAAGGGAATCTATTGGGTGAAACCATTTTACATAAAGAAGCATGTGTTATAAGTAAACAAAATTAGATACAGGCTACAACATCTCAAATGCTTGCAATGTCTAAAAGGCATAGACAAGAATTATTAAGAGCAAATTTCATACTCACATCTCTGATTCTATCCCTTTTCCTACAGGGACACAACGGGCATGGCATACAGGCATTCCACCCTTGGCCACAATCCCACGCCATATGAAATCATCATCAAAATGACCCTTAAGCCTACCACCAACTGGACTAAGACTATTATTCCCCTGGAAACTTGGATATGCACCTCTAGGACCTAGCCCATATGCTTTGTCCAAACCCAAATCACGATCACCCATCTTTCTAGCAGGAAAAGAATCATCATCAACAGACGGTGCAGAATCAATCCTTGACCGCTTGGCGTCCCTAGGAAACTGGCTTGGATCAAGCACATCCCAACCACTAGAAATTGACCTCATGGGTGGCCTGATACCTGAAGCAGGAGAAGGGAGGATCCCAGATGCAGGATCTCGGTCGCTATGTGATGGAGCCAAATCATTATGTTCTCCACCTTGAAGTATAGGGTCAAAAACACCTTGAGGACCAAAAGGCCATACTGGCAGGTTCGGTCTATGAATGCCACTGGGTGGAAATGGACCAGGAAAATTTCTTGGCCCACCAGGTTGATCAAACATGATGTCCATAGGCGCAAAAGGATGTTTGTTAAACATTTCCAGCCTACGACCTTCAACTCCAGGATAAAAAGCAGAGTCCTCTTTCCCAGGTGCCAGTCCACTACTTGAGAACGTAATTGTGATACGAGGATCACAGAAAAGCCGCCCTTGCAAGCCTTCTTTGGCACGCCGGGCTTCATCAACACTTCTAAATTCCACAAATGAATAATGCCTCGAAGGAAAGCTTTTAATTTTCTCAATCTCACCAAAAAGAATCATGGCATTATGTATCATTTGTTCATCAATCCGCACAGAAGGAGGATATCCTATCCACAAAATATTGCTGGGTTGGCCATCTTTCCGCTCCCCTGGAGATTTAGGTATCTACAACATAAAAAACGAAAATTCAGAATATAATCCACATGAACAGACTACAACCAAACAAAATCTAGCTCATCTAAGCCAGTTTAAGCATTACCGACCAACTAAAAATCTATTCAAATATCACTGCATGAAGCCAAGTTTCTCCCACAAAACCACAGAATAAGTTCAGGCTTGCAACTCTAGTCTGCAGTACATGCTCCTTAGGGTTGTGAAATGAGCACAAGGGCATACAACCAGCAGACATGTAATAACTAAACATGCTAGTTAAGGAAAGGAGAAATAAGAGAGCTTTGCAATTGTATTGGAATTAGGGTTGTTCACAATCTATCACCTGAGGTCGTCTTACTCCATAATGTGTTGCTGAAAACTGATCCTGTCTTGAATCATGAAAGTCGGGTAATTGTTCCTGGAGCCAGTAAAGAAAATGTCACCTCTGTTTATACAATGGACTGAAAGGGAAAAACGAAAAACTATACCACTCAAACATAAAGGATCCGTTTGAAAAGAAAAGAAAAATTACAATCAGGGGTGTCATAGGAGGACAACACATTGAGTACATGCTAGAATCACTTTAGTTTTCTTGTATTATGGAAGCTCTATCAGTGAAGTCCCTAGGCCAAAAATAGATATAAACAAGTTCAAAAGATATCAACTTACTCTTCTTGAGGATTGTGTTCGAAGGAAATCCACACGTAACTGATCACCACCAATTTTCTTTCCATTCATGTTTTTCATGGCTTGGGAAGCATCTTCCAGTTTGAAATACTCAACATATGCAGTATTTTGATCTCTACGAAACTTGAAATCCTCAATTTTACCGAACTTGAGAAACTCTTCTTCCAGCCATTCCTCAGAAACTGATGAGCCTATTCCACCCACCCATAGATGCCTACTAGGTTTGGCCTGAAAGAAGAAGAAGAAGAAGCTCACCCGACATGTTATGCACCAGTAAATTCTTAAACACATAAAAAAAAAATCCTTGTTAAAATCAAGGGACACGTGCTCTCATGGGAAAAAAACATGTTGCCTGTATTACCATTTTCGATACCTATTACAAAAGTAACTTCATAGTTACCAACTTGTCAATTTTCCATTAGGAGAGTATTTACAGAAACAGACAGATTCTTGAAAACTTGCCACTGTACAATCATTTGGTGAGAAAAGATGATATTATAATTCTTTCTTCATGTTTTTCAGGTTGATAGCTATGAAACTTACTAAGGCTTTCAAAGGAGTAACTCCATTTTCTTTCCTTTTTCCTTGCCATGATAAAAGAAGACAATGATCTTTAAGAGAGGAACTGCTTTAGTACATGTTTCTAGAGTATGAATCTCTTAGTAATGTCTTCGGACATGCTCCAATTTGCTTTTGAAAGTTCCATCTCCCACATGTGACTAAGTACAAAGATCAACGGGAAGAAGCCAAATGTTTAACTGAGTATTTTGATGGCTAAAATGGTGCAGATTCCATTATGCAGCTATTAAAGACCTACTTTAGCTAATAAAATCCTAAACTATTCCTGAGGAAAAATTGTGTACTTTGTCAAATTCAAGAAATAAACCATATCCGATCAAAAAAAAAAAAGTTTTTCATTGCTTAGGATTTATCTTCAAATTCATAAAATTAAAACTTTTGCATGCACCCCAGGTACATTCAAAATTTGAACTTTATATTTAGATTTAGAATCCAAGGGCTTTTCCTTCTCATCCAATATTCAGCAGCCTGCAATTCTGGTTATATATCCTTTCTGAAATGTCATGAATGATGACTACTAGTTCCCACACGGTAGACACACGATTACGAGCTTAAGGCGTAAGGTAGCGTTATACATACCCAATTTAGAGATCGATAATACAATGCAAGGCTGTAGACTGTAGTCATTAGTGGGGTAAGTTAATTAAAATTAACTCAAGTTAACAAAAAAATAAATTAATATCATAAACAATATTGCTTTAAAAAAAACAGCGAAATATATAATCAAATTACAAATCAATCTAAATTTTTAACCAAATCACTTCTTTATTTTTATTTTTTTTATGAAACTCGAGATTTTAATCAAACTCGGATTAATTCTAGGCTATCTGAGTTAAACAAAAACGTTATGCATATATTTTGGATTGGCAAATTCACGTTTGTACATCTGATAAATTTCCAGAAATTATCCCTTTTCCCTAACTATCCTCTTCATTATTTTTTTAGCATATTCAATGATCGTGGTAAAGCTCTGTATCTAGAGATGCAAGAAACTTATCATGCTAGAGAAAAACCATAGGCCCTAATGGGATTTGACCACCAATTTGCTGTCTAACAGCAACTTCACGACATCCATTGAATTGAATGACCATTGGATTTAGCTTTGCCAGCCATTTACACCGCAGACAATTATGATTTGCAATTCATTGACGAATACAATGGCGAGGAAAAAGAGTCGGGCAACAGCTATATCCCTTTTCCTCTTTTTCTTGATGATGTAGAATGGAATGTGAATTCCTTTTTCCTCTCTTATTTCTTAATGACGCTGAATGTAATATGAATTTGATAATTATTGGAGTGGAATACGAATTTTTGTCGGGCAATGGTGGCAGTTTTTGGGTTGCAGTTCGGAAAAAAAAAATATAATTTATAATTTTTTTAATCAAGATTTTTTTCAAGTAATTCTATACAAATAAGATGTAGTACGGGTTAATTATCAAAAAACACTTTTAAAACTGTAATGGAGGAAAAAAAAATCAACTACGACCCTTTGAAATTTTTTTAAAAGAATCTGTTTTTAGTCTTTTTACCTCTATCAACCCTCTAATTAATCTCTCAAAAAGTAACCCAAAAAAACTGATAATAAATCATTATACTACAATAATCATATTTTTTTAAAAAAAACCCAATTTTCAAATGAACCATAATTTCCTCTCTAAATCACTTAAAACCGTATTTTTATGTGGATTTCGATTTGATTTTGATAAGGAAAGCCTTGCATGTTAAATCAAAACGCCCCATTTCAAACAAAATCATCAACGCTATCTCCGATGCTCTGTTAAGGGGAAAAAAATATTTTTTTGTGGTTAATAAATTCTGTTATCTCCATCACCAGACGCAAATAAATAATATTACACAACAAATTAATCATCAAATTCAAACAAAAATCCACAAACCCAAAATCATCAAAACCCAAAAATAAATCAGAATTAACAAAGTTAATAAGATGAAAAGAACAACAAACCGGTCTAGCAAACTCGATTATAATCTGATTTCCACGAAGAGAAGTCCCTTGTAAGGCATCTTTAGCTTGTTTAGCATCTTCAACACGTTTAAAGTAAACAAACCCATAACTTCTTGCTGTATACGTCGTTACATTATCAATCGAACCGTATTGCGCAAACAATTTCATTAGATCTGATTCTGTTACATCTCTTGATATGTTCCCTACCCATAAATTATTCGATTCTCTCTCTTTCATTGAGTCTTTCTGGTCTGTCTCTGATTTTATAATTCCCGGTTTGTTTGATTTAATCGGATCCGGCGCCATTGGAGGGATTTTGAGAAATTAGGGCTTTGCCGGTTGAAAAAATTATTTTGGGGATCTTTTCTAGAGAGAGAAGACGATAAACAGTAATTACGAGTAAGGGAGGGATGGCTGTTATTTATAGGGTAGGTAAGGAGGTGAAACGGCTTGTCGTTTCGGGTTTTTTTTTCGAACAGGTATAATTTATGTACACCTCGATTAATTTTACGATCTTAAAATTAATAACCATATAAATTTTCAGAAATTTTAAATGAACTTAAACTCGTAATTATTAAAAAAACAAATCTAAAATTTAATTAATTAAAATACCTCTATGATTTGTTTCAAGTTTTATTGTTGGGTTAAATAGTGATTTTTAAAGATTTTTTCTTTTCCCTTTACTTTTCTAAAAGTTTTAATCATAATTAATGGACAGCAAAAAAAAACAGGTTTTGAATTTGAGTAAACAAAAGAATCATTGGTTCTATATTTTTATAAAAAAAATTATAGTATTTTTTATATAAGATATTAGTTGATTTAGATGAATTAAATTACAAAAACTTCAATTAAAATAATATATTATTTAATTTAATTAAAAACTCACCTTAAATCAATTTTTCAAATTAAATTATTAAGTTAAGCCATGTTTAGTAATTATAATTTTAAAAGTGAGGTGTCGTTGTTGGCTAATTTTGCATGATGAGATACATGTTTGTTTGGTATTATGATATTTAATATTTTTAAAAGTATTTTTTATTTAAAAATATATTAAAATGGTTTTTTAAATTTTTTATATTATTACATCAAAATTATTTAAAAACTTTCAAAAAATATCAATTCAAATACTTAAAAACAAAAATAAAAACCACTGTATTCACATATCCTCGCGTACATCTTTACTATTAAACAAATTATTTACAAGTTTTTTTATTATTATTAAATTATTAATGGTAAGATTATTTTTTGACTTTTTTCGTATAGAAATTAAGTTATTTTCTTTTAAGCTACTCGTATTTGGATTTGTACATTCAAGAAAAAATAATTCTTTTTAATTTTTTTCTAAAATTCAAACTCGAATGATAATATTGAAATAATATTTATACCAAACTATCTGACGAGATTATAAATGATTAGCAAACAATTTTTTACCATTTGAGTAGACACTCTAAGAGTGTATTTTTAGGAATATTTTTAAGAATTACTTAATGTTTTTCTTAAGAATTAAGACATTATAATAATAATTTTACTTCTTATTGTCTATAATAATGAGGTTTGTATCCCATTTTTTTTCTTTTTCTCTTGGATAGACTTTTCGCATGCAAAAATTTATTTGTGCGTGATGAGAGTATTGTGACATCCACGAACTTGGGGAGGAATTTACTTAATGCTTCCTTATACATGAAGCAATTATTAATTATTAAAGTCAACTTGAATTTATAGCTCAACTCTATGAAACTCGATTAATTTACATGAAACTCAGTCAAAATCTATATTTGAATTTAAAAAGATTCAAATCAATTTTAAGTTTTTTTAAAAAAAAAAATTAAAATAATATCATTTTAAATTCACCCAAATCAACTCCCTCAACCTTCAATTTACTCAACCTGTTATCCAGACATTCGTTTAGTTCATGAACAAACTGGTTTAATAACTTTGATATCATCCTTATAAATTTTAGTCGAGATGTACACAAACTGGTCCGAATATCCACGTTAATAAAAAAAAAAAATAGTAAGAATTATACATCTACGAGAACCAAATTGTTTAAATTTTTATTTAATAAACTTGTTTTTAATGAGTTCCTATGAGATTGATCTGGGTAGAGCATATTTCACTAGTCAAGATCAGAGCCATCAGAGTTGTATATCCGAATGCAAAGCTATCCATCATCATATCTGAACATTCTCTCTCTAGTATTCCACAAGAGTTACAGACGTGTTAACAGTAAGGATATCTACGACTATCTGTCCTTCGGAGACCAGCAAAAGGATACGGCTTGTACTGTATTAACATACCTCGTTTTTTTGTTTTTCTGGGGATGCATCTCATCTCCATAGAGCTCGTTTCGAAGCCTAAATCGAATGGCATATTGTGTATGAACAGCTTGAATTCTGTATTTGAGTTTAAGAAGATTTCGATCCACATGCTGCTTATTCATCATTTACCACCTTGCCATTCTCTTTCCGCAGCACTCCCTTGTTTTGTAGAAATGATGTCATAGATGCAGGAACATAACTCGTCAACAGTCCCTTTGTTAGGTTGAAGAGCATCGCGGTTAATCCATTGATTTCTGATTCGTATTGTTCGTAAACGAAGAAGGCGGTGAAGGCAAAGACCAGAGCTGCATTTAGTTCCAGCAAGGTCAAACTTAGAAACAAACACGAGTTGATCATGATAAAATAAATAAATTTTGGGATTTTAAAATAAACTGTTCCCTACCTAAACCTATTGCCACAGCCAAGGATTCCACCAGGATCCACTTAACGAAATAGAGAAAAAGTGCCACCTGAATTGATGATAAAAATTATTTAGCAACAGAATTTCCACGAGAAAATTACATCCATAAAAAAAAAAAAAGTTGATAGAAGACTTGGACTTAACCCACTCTCCATTGAAGAAGGCTACACTAATCTCGTTCTAAATAACAAAAATAAAATAGAAAACTGATAAAATCACTCAAAATGTAAAACAAATGCTATCATAATCTATACCTGGATGAATTTGTTCCAATCCTCTCCTTGGGCCAATGATCTTATAGTGTGATGCCCTCTGTTCCATAGACATACTATGGACATTATAGAATCTCTCACTGAATTTTCTGAAATTTCAAACGAAGACAAAGATATCTTCGGAGTGTTGAAACTGGAACTGTTGCAAAAGCATCACAATCAACAGACCAGATAACAATGATTTTGATGAGAACGAGTTTTAGAGCAAAAACATTTATAACACTCACATATTTGAAGTAGAAAAAGGGGGGGGTGGGTGTGTGTCAAGATGAAGAGAAATATATATATGTTAGAAATTTGAAGAAATTATATAAAGTTACAGAGCCTGGTAATATTCAATCTCAGACCTTCATAGAAGTTGTTAATACTCACATCTTTGGAGGTAGATTGGCATATCCATATAGGATGGTTGTCACTAAAAGCAGCAGGTTGGCAGTGGATGAGGCAAACGTTTTTCCAGAAAGCAAAAACCAGTAAAACAACAGGACAAGAGCAACAAAACAAGTAAATGTTTTCTTCTCATCTCTCCACAGCAAAATGTCTGAAACTGCAAAAAGAGAGTTCAAGTCATTATAGTGACAAAAAAAGGCACCTTACTACAAAATATGGTTGAAATGATGTATAACTAAAAAGAAAAGGCTAATGCAGACAGAAAATGGTTTCAGTTGAGCATAGACACAACCAAAGAGATTAGTTGTGGCTACTGCAACAATAGTCATGGCCATTCAGCTAAATACATCCACCTCATGTGACTTGGAGGCTGCAATCAGGGGTAACCTGGTGTAAAAAGGCAATGCATCAGTGTGAACAATGACACCCCCGCAAGAATCAAGACCGCAAAATCTATCAATCTAAGCCCAAATCAATAAAGCCTCACTTCTGAAAGTTTCATAGGTTACGTTGGTAGAGACTTGAACCTACAGCTATATAATGTACTACCAGTATTACTGCACAGCCCAATTTAACTTCTACATAACAAAAAAAATCCCAACCTTTACCACTGCCCAGCAGCTTCTCAGCTTTTGATTGATCTTCAAAGTTCAAGAATCTTCCAAAAGACGAGTCCTTGGCCAAATGAGAGAATGATTCAATGGTCAATCTGATGCCATCCTGCTTATTAACCAACACAAACAATAAACTGTTATGTTGTAGGTGTTCCAAAACTTTAAATTAAGCTATTGAAACATGACAACGCACTTTTCATTTCATTTGATGTCCATCATAGCAATGAGTGCCTGCTGAAAAAAGGCTGGTAATCTAAAGGTCACTTTGACTTCAAGGAAAATGTTAACCGAATCAATCAAGCATGTTAGACTGGCAAGACCAATCAATTGTTGGATACTGACTGAGTATATTTGCAAAGGGGCCACAACATCAATTTTCCTTGCCCCCAGGTAAATATTGTTCTTTTAACATTACAAGGAATAAAAGTTAATTAAATAAAAAAAATATATATATATATGATAAATTGGACTACAAGATAAAAGACACTCAAATGGACAAAAGTGCTGAATGTTGAAAAATCTCAAAGCTTATAGGCTCGAGAATTATAAGGATAACAGAATGGCCACAAAGACTGGGTAAAAGAACTAAGGTTTCTAAGAAAAACATTGATGATTTGACAATTACATGCAAGAAAGACATAAGGGACCATACAGTTAACAAAACTCACTTCCAGGGAGACAACTGGTGAGTATCCAATGTACTTTTGAGCAGCAGAGCAGTTAAAAGTTCTGGTGCATGAGGCTACATGAAAGAAGCGAGCTGAGATGTCATGGTTATATTTTCTGGAGCCAAGCTTTTCACGAATCCATTCAACAACCAAGAGAACATAGCTGACTATCCTGGCAGGAACTTTTATGGAAGGTCTGTAGTCATAGTAAATACAAACTCAGATTCAGATTGCAGTATGAGAAAATCCAAGACAAGCATACAAAAGAATGAGAACTAAAAAAGCATGCTCCCATCTTAGAGCTGAAATCTAAGTCTTTCAACACCAGGTTGAGGCTTAAAACTGGTTTACAATCCCTACATTCAGATTTTTTAAATTATAATGCTGAAATTCTAAAGATCCTGCAGCAGCCAACACACCACCAACCTAGCATCATTTGAAAAAGAAAAGATCAATATGCTTACTTTACCTTTGATACCCCAAGCCTTCTAATATCAATGATACAAATTCCCAAAACTTCATAGGTTCGAGGTTCGTGATGAAAAATGCCTGCATTTGATTGAAAACAAGTAATGTTTTCCTTATGCATTTAATGTCACCAAACACAGAAACTAAAGTGTTCACCACACATGACCATTAAGAATATTGGAATACCTTTCCAGCCACAGAGATCATCTGAGAATCTAGAGCTTTTGCTGCACAGATGTGGGCATGAGTAACATTCTCAGCATAGGTAAAGTCAGACATATTGTCACCACTTCCTATAATAAACTGAAATGAGAAACCACATCACTTCAAAAGAATTCAAAAACAACAGTTCATGCTCATGGAAAGAAATTTGGTGTACAATATATATCAACTAGATACCTAAAGCAAACTACAGAAAGAGGGGGGGGGGATTCAATCACAGTAGTATAAGAAGTTCACAAAATCAATAAAGCATGAAAAATCACACAAAAGATGCTGAGCACAAATAGTCTTCAAACCTTTGCCCAGCCAGATCTTGCTAAATTCACTAAAAAAGGAACAAGCTGAGTGTCTCCAGGTCCGAAGACATTGCTAGGCCGCAGTGCACATGTTAAAAGACCGCCAATGTTGTTAGCACACAGGACTAATGCTTCTGCTTGAGCCTTAAGATCACTCAGCATGTCTGCAAACTGTATCATGATAAAAAAAAAAAAAAAAAAAAATACCAGTCAAAAGGGAAAAGAAAATTACATTACCCAATAGAAAATGTAAGAAGGGAATTTCATTCTCCAAAAAAAAAAAAACAAAGAAGTGAAATCTCTAGAGCAACAAACATACTTTCCAATGGCATGGAAAAGACTCGTCCCTATTACATATTTCATGTGAACCATCAAAAATTACATCTGCAGAACTGTTATATATAAGCTGTCTAACTTTGCATTCTCGGCAAGCATTGACGACATTTTTAGCACCTGTATAAAATGAAAACAAGCAATCAGACAAAAATTATTCTGAAATGTTCCACCCCCAGAACCAACTACCCCCCTCCATGGTGCATGGTTTTAATATACTGAAAAAAGTAATAGCTCATTAATTACCTTGAACTATAATCATGTAGCAATCATAGAAATCATGTTTCGGTAAGTCAGTAGCTTCCATGTAAAATACAACAGATGATCCTTCAACAGCTGCAAAAAGACAGATCACAGACATTTCGCTCTCTTCATTTACATATCATCCAGAAAAAATTAACCAAATTCAAATTTCCAGCCACGAATTTTCACATTATTCAGATATCCATTTCTCCCATTTTCTCAGCAACCAAACAAAGAGTCCCACCACCATGAGCATCTAACCATTTGTTAAGAAGCTAAAATCACTCAAGATTTTCATGAAATAATATGAACTTTACAGGGCTAACACTCACACTATATTGAATAAATAATTCAAAACTTAACTTTCTTTTCTTTCGTTCAATTTTCTTAGAAACCAAACAAAAGAAACTCACTCCAGAATCCCACAATCACTCGTTTCAAAACCCCAAAACTACAGTAAACTAAACCTCAGTAACTCTCTTCAATTACAAAAACTATAAAACAAATTGAACTCTAACTTAAAACAGCCATAGACTTGCACAGATTTATTTCATCACGGTAATTTTCTCTCCATTTCTTTCCTTTTATTTTTCTTTTCAATTACCTTTTTACCAGCCAAAAACACATGATATTCCTTAATATTTTAAATTTCAAGAAGTAATTGTATAAAAGATAGTAACTGTAAAAAATTTCAATGAGTTAAACAGTTAAACAAATAATTTACAGCCTCCTTTGACCACGGTACTGCCAGAAATCACCACAGCAATCCAAAAAAAAATTCCATTTTTCTCTCTTTTCCCCTTCCTTTCTCACACTTGCTCACCAACCAACCATAATACAAACACACACACATATACAGCCAAAAGGAAACGCTCGAAATCTCCGAATTTTTTGTTACCTTTAATGATTTGAGAGGGATCGCGAACATCGACTTGACAATAAGAAGCAAGACCTGACGCAAGAGCATCACGAAGGACAGAGTCACCATGAATAGAGTCAGCATCGAGTTGCAAGGAGGGAGCCGAATCGGCGACTCGAACGATCCAATCACCGAGTTGAAGGAGACGTGTAACAAGCGATCGGCCTAAAAAGCCCCGACCACCGAGCACCACGACGCAAGTTCTTTGGGCTCCTCTAGGGTTTATCAAATCGTCAACGATCGCCATTTTTAGAGGATTTTGATTAATGTTCTTGAAATTTGGGGGTTTGGGAATTTTTTATAACTGAGGAAAGAATTGGCGGGGAAACTGTGCGTGCGTTTATTGATACTCTTAATTGTTGGTGGGTCCCATAGGATCTGCTTTCCTTTTTCTTTGTTTTTTCCTACACATAGGTTGATGGTGAAGGGTATATTCGAAACTCGGAATCAGTTTATGTGACAGTTCTAAATCTTGATACGGAGATTATCTAAGTATAGAACTTGGGTTATAAATTAATAGTGTTGATTCGTGTTAATTAAAAATAATTTAAATTTAAATATTTTTTAATAAATATTTTTTTAAAAAAATATTGATAGATTTCCCATCGAGGTTAAGGTTATGAATCAATTCAAATAGGATCAGGTTAATTCATTCCTATTTTTTTTCTTTGTTAATTTAGACAAATTACTAGGTTATAAATCCACCTAACAAGACATTTAGATTTTTTAACTGGATTTATGCGTCAATCAAAATTATGTTTTTTTTTTATTATCAAGTGTGTTTCTTAAATTATTAAAAAAAAAAACCATATAAGTAGTGGCCCAGTGGTAAAAGCTTGGGATCAAGAGGTTTGCTCCCTCTGTGGTCTCAGGTTTGAGCCCTGTGGTTGCTCATATGATGGCCACTGGAGGCTTACATGGTCGTTAACTTCAGGGCCCGTGGGATTAGTCGAGGTGCGCGCAAGCTGGCTCGGACACCCACGTTAAACTAAAAAAAAATTATTAAAAAAAATAAAATTAGAACCTGTTTGAAAATGTGATTGCAGTTGCTTTTCAAAATATTTTTCATTCCGAAATACATTAAAATAATATTTTTTTATTTTTTAAAATTATTTTTTAGATCATCATATCAAAACGAACTAAAAATAAAAAAATAAATTTTTTTAAATAAATTTTTTTTTTTTAGTTTAACGTGGGTGTCCGAGCCAGCTTACGCGCACCTCGACTAATCCCACGGGCCCTGAAGTTAACGACCATGTAAGTCTCCAGTGGCCATCATATGAACAACCACATGGCTCGAACCTGAGACCACAGAGGGAGCAAACATCTTGATACCAAGTTTTTATCACTGGCCACCACCTAAATTTTTTGAACACATGGGTTAGCCTACGTTTTTGAATAAAAAAAAATCATATATATAGTTAACTAGTAGTATAGTACATTCATCTAGTCCCTTTTGCTTATTTTATAAATACACAAAACTTAAAAAACGAGCTATCCTAAAATTCAATGGATCAACGTAGGGACGAGTTGAATAAAACAAAAGAAAACATAAACTTTGACATAAAAGCTAACTTGAAAAGGAATTTGCTTTCTTGAAACTTCAGAACATCCTCCTTTTAGCCCCCCCTCTGTTCTTGTATT
>Ga0307517_10010043_pt1 | contig 13307 bp, 12 predicted proteins | sample 23_EM_MG_FD_194515 | JGI IMG/M metagenome (GOLD analysis project Ga0307517, IMG submission 194515) | Populus trichocarpa ectomycorrhiza microbial communities from riparian zone in the Pacific Northwest, United States - 23_EM | ecosystem: Host-associated > Plants > Roots > Unclassified | place...
GATGAACCCCAGTGAAAACCGGTTCTGCGGGATTTGTGCAAGTATGAGCAATTTTGTGCTAGTTAGAGGAAAATTTGTGTACACACGCAACATCGGTTCGAGACTTCGAGTAACCTGTGCGTATGTCGGTGGGTTGATTTGAGGGAGTTTGGGAATAGTGAGAGAGCATGTTGGAGGGTGGGACTCGTCAGAGATGGTGGATAGGAAGGAGAGATTGCAGTTGCGGGCAGTACTAGGCCCAGTAGAAGAGATTGGGTAACCTGTAAAGGTCGGACGTCGAATCAGAGAACAGGCTTGCTTGCACACGTTTATGTAAAATTAGGGTTTTTGTGGGAGAACTTGACAATGACATTTCTGGACAGGCATTTTTATGTAATACTTACAACTCTTACGATAAGCAACCTGAGCTAGCGCTGTAGGAGCCGAGACACCTCTCGCTCACCATGTGCCGCCAATCACCTGTCAGGATTTGTAAAATTCATAGCAGAAGTAATGCTCACCCCCACAGCTGTTTACTTTCTTACTTTCTGTTTACATTAGAATTGCCAATATGTGTGGAAAATAAATTCGTCGTACTGTAATTTTCTTTTGCGACAATTGTGTGTTCCGATAAGATATTTTGATTGTCTAGATAAGGGTGATAGTCTAGATTTAGATAAGGTAAATATGTTATGAAAAGAAAGAACAAATTATCCGTGTTCAGATAGTTTGTGTTGTGCCGCGGTCGCGCTGACACGAACGTCAATTTAAAGTCAAGTAGCAGATATTGTCGCGGCTACGTACGAATTTGAGGATCAACTTTTTCGCAAGATTTGCTGATGAGGTTGTTCTCTTGCGAAGACGAAGACCAAAGGTAAGGTGGTCATTTAGTAGAGAATGTTGTAAAAGAGAGAAATGTCAAGGATTTTACATTATTATAAATTGTGTATTCCGGCTTGCTATTACGGGAGCGGTGTTACAATTTTGATCCTTGCATGATGCCACTCAACAAGCGAAGGATCGTCGTTCTCATCTCTGGCTCAGGTAAGTCTCAGAGCAAGAGATATATGCGAACATCAGTTTTACCTGAGTCCCAGGCACGAACCTCCAGGCTCTCATCGACGCTTTGAACACTCCCGAATTACCAAACTCAGAGATCAATCTTGTTCTGTCGAATCGTAAAGCCGCTTATGGATTGACAAGGGCCACACAGGCGATACCTCCTATACCGACGGCGTGTCTTGCTCTCCAGCCTTATCTTAAACAAAATCCTGGAAAAACAAGAGAGGACTACGACGTCGAGGTTGCGAAAGTTGTTCTCCGTGCGAAGCCGGATATCGTCGTCCTTGCGGGATGGATGCACATCCTAAGCGAGTCTTTCTTGGAGGTACTGGATGGAAAAACGAAACTGCTAGGAGAAGAGGATCTGCTGGTTGCAGATCCGATCCCCGTCATCAATCTGCATCCGGCATTGCCTGGCCAATTTGATGGTGCGGGTGCCATTGAGAGGGCCTATGAAGCCTTCGCCAAGGGAGAAATTACGAAATCCGGAGCATTAATTCATAGAGTAGTGAAGGTCGTGGACAGAGGAGAGCCGGTCATCGTGAAAGAGATTGCTTTCGTGGAAGGGGAATCGTTGGAGGAGTATGAAACAAGGCTGCACAAACTAGAACACGAAATCATCGTACTAGGTACCAAAAAGGTACTTGACGAAATCAAGGCACTGATCGTGAGTACACTATTCCAAAGGCGCTATCACCAGACTGAATCCATTTTCAGGAGCTAGTCATCGATGTACAAATGTAAAGTTGTGACACGTCGTAACCTCGGATTGTGACTTGGACGACGAAAAATCTGCTATTGTGGTTCCGCTCTAGGTCTCTGCAGCGACATGTAATGTGGGCATATGGCCTCACATTCCAATCGCGCCGTCGAAGGATCACATTTGAATACATAACGACAATCACGCAAAACTGCCCCTCAACATACTTAGAGTAGATGGTTGGCACAGGGACTCGGATTGGGTCCAATGATACAATGATATGGTCCTTGGGACCATTGCTACTTACGGGATCAGAAGTCAATTCAAAGATTGAGTTACCCTCGTCGCCCTGTCGGACCTTCAAGTCGTTACGGCGGGGGACCCGAGCCTCGAATGCTACTGTTGCGATGAAGGTCAATCTGCTTGTCGCCAGTAGTGGAGGATAGGTGGTTAATCTAGTACCAACTTCTAGACCACAATTGTGGGCAACAGTTACCACCCAACGCTACATCCGCTGATTGGTGCGTATCATCTGTACTTGACTCCCCTCATATTCACTTGTTCAAATTTTGGCATAACTAATTCGTATTCTTATGACAATTGCAGCAAGAAAGGCAAATTCCTCACTTGCAGCGTCGTATCAGCCCTTCCGGTGTGTTCCAGCTGTTTTCCTGATCGCGGCTGAGTGGTTTATTTGCTTCAACTTTGTTTCTAATGTTTTTTTCTCTTTCATAAGTTGAATCGACTGGAATTATAAGTAACTTGACTCGCGAAATTTGTATTGGCATACTCATTTTTGTCCTTAGTCATCGCTTACACATTTGAATCATCAACACCAACTTAGCAGTAACTAAGCACTTACTAGGGATCTCAGCCCAATTTGGGTATGAAAAACGTGGCTGGATATGATCTGAGTTTGAAATGCATGGAACCTTCGAAAGAAGCGTCATGCGCACTTTGCGGGAATAGTCTCACAATGCTTTTTTATTATTGCACACCATGAATGAGCATGATTGGTTTTTGAATTTGCAAACAAATCCTGAAGCTGAAGCTTGACCTAGTGAATCCATTCGGGTATATGCCCATAACGGGTGATAATTTTTGATTTCAAATCAGATTGCAACATTGATAAGCCATTTCAAACTCAGCTGCACCGTTCTACCTCGAGGTCTGCCTCCACTCGCCAACTCACCCTTCTAATCTTCCGATGTGTGGGCGTATCACGTGAAGGATGGTATATATATCGTCCATCCTGCCTCTTTCCATGCCCTCGCGCACCTACACATGGCCACTCCTGCACCGAAAGGTCCCTGTCGCTTTTTCCGATCCAAGGAGGGGTGCAAGCATAGGAATTGCAAATTTACTCATGATTTGCGCCCAATACCTGGAACGGGAACCCAGTTCCGTTCATATCGCCAGAACGCATCGTCGTCGTCTACGGCTACTTCATCTAGAATCCGGTTGGGAGGCGTACCGCGAAACAATTGCGAGTTCTATTGGAACACTGGCCAATGCAACCGCGGGTTCGATTGTACATTTAAACACCAGAAGAACTCTAAACCACAACCTGGAGGCACCAATGCTGCGGATGGAGAAGAGGAACCAGAAGACGCTGCGAACACAGCTCTGGAATTTTTCACAATGGACAATCTGACACAGATGGCTGGAGTTCGGCTGCACAGAACCCAGGAGGGCACCCCGGAGAATGCTCACAACTCTATTAAACAATATCTCCAAGAAAGATCCTTGACCAAACCTGACGATATGAGGAACCTTATCTCTATCTTAGCAAGCGTGAACCGAAGAAATCACTCTTGGGTATGTGCGATCCCGCCATTCACACTGGATGGATGCTAACCTTATTGCAGACAGCGGATAAGGCTCAGGTGACACCTACACCACGGATGAGTCCCTTTTTCTGATTGATTACTATAGGATTTTCTAGCTACGCTCACTCGGGTTGGTTCTTAAGAAACACCTGTATTTGTTGATGGTTGACGATCACGGTTTCAGAGCGACAACTTACTGAGCTGCATCGGTGACATTCTCAAGTTTCCAAACGTCAGCCCCAAAGCCGGAACGGGTTTCTTGTCCTTATCGTTTCAGCTTGATTACTTCCCAGTTCTTGAGGTCTCGATTCGCATAAACGTATATCCAAGTGGCTGAATTTTTTTTAGTACTTCACCTCAGACCTCGTACTGAAGTCGACATTGCATCACAACATCAAGTATCTCCAATCCATTAATTGACGTCCATGGCTCTGACTCTTTTTAGTGCGTTATACGCCGTGTTGTATCAACATTGGGCAACTGTCACCGTTGTTATCGAGAACTCTATGAAAGTTATGATTGACAACAGGTCCTGGAAGGATCCAACTCCTGGACTTCCTGAAAAGAGTCAAGGGAAGCTAACGGGGATGGTGGTGTTCAAGACGATATCCGATCTCGTGATCCAGTGTGTTAAATCTTCTTTGTACATATTGACGTCTCCTCACGGCAGCCTTGGTCAGAGTCCTCAACCGCTTCAAAACCGCTTTGCAGGAGTATCCACAACTCAATCAACTTGTCGAGCAGCTTAATGAGTGGTTTGAAATATGGGCGACCGAGGTCCAATCTCAACACCCGACATTCCGGGACCCCGTTACATCCAATCGACAAACCTGCAAATTAACTGTCCAGACTCTTAGAGAGACGGTCGAGAGGCTTCGTGGCATCATTGGACGCGAGCACTATTCTACAGAATCAAAACGCATTGTCAAGAAGAGGCCCGTTCTCAGTGCAGCAGAGAAGACACAAGCACTATTGATGCGTCTGGAGCAAACTCAGGCTTACTACGATCCTCCCGGCGACTTGCGTCCAGACGGACCAAGACACAGCAATGACTTTGCCGATATTGCGCAGATCCGCATCTGTCCAACAAGCGATGAACTCATGTGTCCACTGTCCCCGTACCTTCCGGTGACCGTACCTGGGACTCCTCACCATCTCCGTGCGGGATCGATGGAAAGGCATCTTGACATACACTTTCGGTTGCTGCGTGAAGACTTGACGTAAAAATTTCTCTTGATTCTCTAGAATGCTTGTTGACCAACACAAAGGTTTCCCATCCGCGAATCTTTGAACGTATTGCAAGATGATTTGAACATAATGGGGACCCAGTCATACAGGGAAAAAACGGAATTAGACAAGCTGCTGTCGAATGGTGGTGGTCTTTACAGGTCGTTCGGCAAGAACTCTGTAATCTTCACCGTCTACACTGATGTGCACTTCGCGCACTTGAGTACGAGACCCCAGGGTTTCGAGATTGGACTAAAAATTCGGTGCCCACCTGGCCCAGGAAGAGACCCCGACTCGAAGAAACGTGTTGAATACTGGAAATACGCAGGAAGCAAAAAATTGTGTTCTGGTTCTCTCGTCGCATTGGTTCTTGTGTCTGGGGGCACCTTTAAAGTTTACTTGGCAAACCTTGTGACATCTCCTGACGATATTCCCGAATTTGTCAAGCACAACGAACACCATATTCAGGTCAAGGCCGCATTCTTCGACCCAGAAGTGGAGTTCGAGGCCTTGAGAAAGGAGAAGATCACCATCGACAAGAACACCTTTGCTCTGTTGATCGACAACAACGTCATGTTTGAATCTGTCCGGCCGTTCCTGAAGACTCTCAGCAGCATCGATTCCACCTCGATCCCTTTTAGCAAGTACATTTGCGAACAAGGCCCGCTCAACAATATGAAAATTTGCCCGCCAAAGTACGCCACCGTCCCAAGGTTCCGATTCAAACTGCAGAGTGTTGCAAGACGGGGCCAAACGATTGACCCGCTGGATGTCAATGACCCGGCATCTATTGCCCGTGCTCGAGCCCAACTACAGCGCTTCAGTGTACTAGACCCAAGCCAAGCAGATAGTGTTGTAGACTCTCTGACCAGAGAAGTTTCCCTGATTCAAGGGTGAGTGCCGCCAAAACCTTTCCTGGAGATCTTCAATGCTGATGAAACTATCAGACCACCTGGAACGGGGAAGGTGAGCCCGCAAGCGTAGCATATAAGACTATGCTAAGTTTATGATTCTAGAGTTACACGGGAAAGGAACTATTTCGGATATTTTTCGACAACAAGATAAAACCAATCGTCCTCATCGCTTTCACCAATCATGCGTTGGACCACATGTTGGGTTCCATTCTCGATGCGAAGATCACCAAGAAGCTCGTTAGGCTGGGATCCCGGTCATCCGACGAGCGAATTTCCGAGTTCAGCCTTAGAAACCTTGAAGAGACTGATGCCTCCATGAATCGCCAAATTGGTCGGGAGCGAGCCTCCAAGAAAGGAATCGAAGAACAAATGCGTCGTGTGATGAACGATATTCAGATTCCCGAGCCCTCTGAAGACCAGATTAAACAATACCTACAAAATGACTGGGAAGAACACCTATTGTGTATGCACAACCCGCCATTTTGGATCACGGAATACGCTACGCAACTGTGGAAGTCCGAAGGTGAGGAGGGCGAATGGATGGTCACAGGGAAGAAGGGAAAGGGAAAGGAACAAAGCCGTCTCATGGGTCACACTTTGTACGGTCTCTGGAAGCGCGGTCTAGACATCGCCTTTATCCAACCGCCTGAACCTCGCTTGGTAAAGAGACAGAGAAAGAAGGGTCCTCCCATCGTCGTGAAGGTTCTGCCTACCGAAGAGGAGCAGAATATGTACCAGGGGCGAATGGTCGAGTTTTTCTCTAAGCTTGGTTTTGAAGATGGAATCCCTCAAATTCCCAACGGCAACAGACCTTTCAGCCAACTTCAAAATTCATCCAATGTATGGGCTATGAGTCTAAGAGAACGAGAACGGTTGGCGGAACGCTGGGAGGAGGAAATGCGCCATCATGCATACAACAACCATCTCGCAAAGTATCAGAGGTTGCGAGAGCAGTACGAAGAGGCGTGTGAGCAGTACGAAGCAGTCACTGACGAAGTATGGGTTTTGTTTACTCAAATGTGACAACGCTGACGTCCCCTATAGAGAAAGCGTCGTTTGTTGAGTGATGTCGATTTGATTGGATGCACGACCACTGGTGAGCCACGCCAACTAGATAAGTCTCATCCTTTGACACTAATATTGGGAATTTCAGGTGCTGCAAAACTCACGTCACTTCTTATGGTGATTATCCTTACCGGTTCTCATTCGGAATGAGACGAGATCAGGCTGACATGTCAATTAGAGTGTCCAACCGAAGGTACTTGTGGTTGAAGAAGCTGGCCAAGTTCTTGAGGCACACATCCTTGCTTCCCTGGTGGATTCCGGTTAGTCTTGGCATCCTATTTGCCTTCTGCAGGTTCCTAACCGACAGCGCAGTCCAACATGTTATTTGTATCGGCGATCCCAAGCAGCTGAGGCCAAATTTGGCAACTTACTGTTAGTGGTTTCTGTTTTTCTGAGTTTTATTCAAGTATTCACGTTCTCCTGGGTAGCTCTGTCCATGGACAGTGAGCGCGGCAAGGAATTGTTCAAGTTCGATCGTTCCCTGATGGAACGCCTTGCGGACAACGGATTCCCGATGTCACAGATCAACGTCCAACGCCGCATGCGTCCTACAATATCTCACCATATCCGGTACGGAATTCATATAGCTGGAAGCTTGCCGTAATTCATGGTTTTTCTCTCAGAACAATCCTTTATCCGAAACTGGAGGACAATGAACTTGTGAAGAACTACCCACATGTGAAGGGGATGTGTAAAAACGTCATGTTCTTCACTCACGACAACAAGGAGGATGGTGGTCAGGATTCGTCGGTATCCAAAGTCAACACTTTCGAGGTGTGTATTTGCTTTGTAGGGATCTGCAATCCCTTTAAAACCAAACTCGGCAGGTGAATATGATTGTGGACTTAGTCATGTACTTCTTGCGCCAAGGGGAATACAACAGTCAAGGTGATATTGCTGTTCTCTGTGCCTACTTGGGCCAGCTTCAGAAGCTACGTGCGGTGCTGCGGTCATTGAAGGTCACTGTTGCGGTGGATGAGCGTGACGAAGACAAGCTCGTGAGACAAGGACTCCAGGATGAGAATGAGACTCCGTCAATCGAAGAGGTGGAGGTTGCAAAACATGTGCGTTGGTGCAGCAGACAATTTGTCCTTGAACTCATTCATGTATGTCTCAGGTCCGACTTGGTACAGTCGATATTTTCCAAGGGCAAGAGGCTAAGATTGTTATTGTATCACTTGTAAGGAATTCGGGAGAGTTTGGTACGGACAATGCATCAATTGGGTTTTTGAAGGTAACATTCACGATGTGGTGTTGTTGTTCAGTCAATTTTAATTGCTTCGATTTAGTCACAGAACCGTGTCAATGTTGCTCTATCACGAGCCAAGCACGGGCTCTATATCATGGGCAATGCTTCAAATTTGCGAAAGAATTCCACTTGGTCCACAATTCTAGACGAGATGGAAAAAGGGGGCCAGATCGGTTTCGGTTTCCCAATCGCTTGTGCGCGACATCCGGAACAAGTCGAGATCATTTCCGAACCTGGGCAGTTGCCCAAAGTCGCGCCTTTGGGTATGACCAAGAACTGTGCTACTGGTACCCCACTCACGTCCCGACAGGTGGTTGTCTACTTCCGTGTGAATTCAAGCTCTCCTGCGGACATATTTGCCGATTCACAGTAAGGAGGGCTGTTTTCCCTTGCCATACACTTTCTCATTTTCTCTTACCACCTAGTGTCACGCGGACCTTGACAACCATAAGAGCACGATGTGTTACGAAAACTGCCCGCGCTTGGTTTGCGTTCGTCAGCATCCCTGCGTCCGACGCTGTTATCAGCCCTGCGGAAATTGCGAGTTCCCGATCTCTAATGTGACCTTGCCCTGCGGTCATGTTCAGAGGCAAGTTCCCTGGTATGGTTTATATTATTTTTCTCTGCTGGGATGATCGACCTTTCGTCACTTTCAGCCATCTACTCGAGAATTTGGCGGCTGTCAAATGCCAAAAAATGGTCCTAAAGAAGCTACCATATTGCGAACATTCAAAACAGGTTGCTTGCTTCAAGGACCCTGCTTCCGCTTTTTGCAATGAATTGTGTGACCAACCGATGGGCTGCTGTTCCAAGAAATGCAAGGGACAGTGTGGGGGTTGTCAGAAGCTGAATCTGGACATCAACAAGGTTCGGTTGGGACAGATCAAGCGCACAAAACACCCTAACCACCCTTGCGAGCGTGTGTTGTATTGCCAGCACCTTTGTGGACTTTCATGTCATTCCAAAGACCAAGGATGCAACAGCGAGTGCAAGGAATCCTGTCGTCAATGTTGCATTCACCATAAGTGTCAAATGCCTTGTTCCGTCACCTGCGCTCCGTGTTTGGAAGCGTGCCCCTGGAAGTGTGCTCACCACGAATGCCCGGTTGCCTGTGGATCGGTATGTCGACTTGATGGCTGTCAGTTTCAATAGTGCTGAGATGATCGTTAGATATGCGCCCGACTTCCATGTGATGAATCTTGTACTAAGACGCTCAAGTGTGGTCACCCTTGTCCATCTGGTGAGTTTCTCATGTTTCCTTTTTTCAAACATCCTGTTGAACCATATACAGTTTGCGGCGAACCTTGCGCAATTCAGAAATGCGTTGCTTGTATGAATGAAGCAAAGACTGCGATCGTTGATTTTAGTATGCAGCGAGCAATTTCCGACATTGACCCAACCTCGAAGGATAAATTGATTGCTCTAGAATGCGGGCACATATTCACGGTCAAGACGTTGGACGCCCATTGTTCGATGTCCGAGTACTACGAGATCGACCTGATGACAGATCGCTATTTTAAGATGAAGGCTCCTCCCATCAAATACCAGACGCCACCGACTTGTCCCACCTGTAGGGGCCCCATCACCTCTCCTCGATATGGTCGTGTCACAAAACGGGCTAATCTGGACATCCTCGAACAGAACGTTGCAAGCAATATGTCGAAGCGACTGGAGAAACATGGCCCGGACCTGGAGGCAATTGCTGCCAGTCTCGAAGCATCAGAAACTGCCGCTAAGGCCATTGCCAGAAGGGAAGATTTCGTGTCGGAGGTTGATTTTACTCGGATCTGTGAGAAACGAAAGGAGTTACACAGGAAGCCTGATGAACCGCTTTCTATCCGTTTCTTGAGAGAGCTGAAGGTCCTCCATGGGTTCCCCAAGAAGGAGGGAGAAGATTGGAAGGACATTGTGAAGGACATCAACCAAGTGTACAACGTGATAGCTGAGGTCGCGTCTGCGCGCTCAGCTCATGTGAAAGCTCACGAGGCCGCCATTACCACGTTGTTCAAACTGGAGATGGAGACTTTGGATCCCTCTAAACTTGATGGAAAGACGCAATACGAAGCTGCATTCGAAGCCGTGAATGCCAAGGTTGGGCAGCCACCTCACAAAGCGGATCGCAAATACCAAATTGAAGCTTTCCTGCTGACTATTGAGCTGCGACTCATGTTGGCTCAGATTGCTTCTGCCCGTGTCTCAGGACTCCCTCTCACCTCCAGCAAACCTGATCACTCCCGACACCGACAGATCTGGACCACTTTCGTCAGCTTTCTTTATGATTCTTGTATCGAGGACTGCGCCAAGGCGAATTCTCTTGCCCGCTCATGTTCAGCCTTTAGACAAGAAGCTCGTGTCAGTTTGGTGGAACTCCGCTGTACCTTCGAGAAGTTCCGGTTTGAAGTGCTCGAAGAACACCGCCAGATCCAGATCTCGAATAAAGGCGAAGAGGATCAAACGCGCATGAGGACCAGGTTGGGTACACTTATATCACAACAAGAGTCCGCCACTCGTAAATCGTACTCGCAAGTTTGGACGAGGCACTTCCAGAATCGAGTGTTTAATTCTCAGCATGAGACGAACGAAATTCACTGGTTCAAAGATAATTGTACCTCCAGAGCCGAAAAGGTTATCATTGCATATAAGGATCTTCATGAACAGGTTCTCAAGGAAGAGGTGTTCTATCAATCAATAATGTTACGAGAGAAGCAGGACATTGTCAAAGCCTTCGGGTTTGGTATGTGCTCATTCCGTTCGTTTATCCCCCACCACTCACGAAATCGAACAGGTCATGTTGGTCATTTTTATAATTGCCCGAAGGGACATACATTTGTCATTACTGAAGTAAGCTATAGCCACCCCTATATCCGAATTTTAATCGACATGCTTTTACAGTGTGGTGGTGCCATGGAGGCTTCAACATGTCCAGAGTGTGGATCGCCGATAGGAGGTGGTAGTCACCGCCTCTTGGACTCGAACACTCGAGCGATCGAATTCGAACAACTCGAAAGGGAAGGTGGTGCGACTGAGAATCCCTGGGCTCCGGGAGGGTACTTGGCCAATGCGTTCTGAGTGTTGACCTTCCATCAGTTTCTTGCGATTTACGACTCAATTTACTTTTTTTTTTCTCGTCCGTAAATGAATCAAATGTGCTAATGCAGGTTTGCGCAGACAGTGAATAACCCTTGATAAACTGACTTCAATCATTACAACGACTTTCCATTAGTGCCCGGATAATAGTTGAAAGACTTGTCATAAATAAAGAGATTCCACCACTCCAACCTGTCCATGTTCTCAAGGCAATCATGTTTCGACGACAATTCGTCATTTGATGCCCGGCCACAGCTAAGGGTCCTGGCCCGAGTGACTCTCATGACTCACAGTTCTTGCTACCGCCTCGCAAGCCCAATTGTGGGTGGGCCCAGGTCACCCGAAACGAGAGTGCAATGGATAGGCGATCTGTGGGGTTATATCAGCCTGAGATAGACTCGGACCAAGTCAGAACTTGAATGAATGATAACAAATCTCATTGAGCGATACGATGGACTATATCGACATATATCGCATGCATGTAGCTGTCCTGCAACATTGACTTCCATCCAAGATGATTTCCCGCAGTTCCGCTCGCCGTTGGACCAGGGGACCAGCGCGTAGAGGCAAATTGAATGAGCTTGAAGTTGCGGCTTCATAATCCTCAAGAGCGACCTCCTCTAAGACTGATAATATGCGTCAATGTATGAAACAACTTCAAAACCACCAAGTGTGCATCGTTTCGATGAAGTCTTTGGGGAAATAAACTATTAGAAAAGAAGAACGGGAATCGTACGTTGGCAAAATGCAGAAAAGGCTTACCACCAAGAAGGAAACCGATGTTGGTAGACCGGAGATGGTGCACCTGGAATGACCTAAAAGCTTCCCGATGTAAGTACATGTCCATGTCGTCGGATGATGTTCAGAGAACTTATCAGAATTGGCCCGTGATGCTCTTACCCCTCGCGGATATCAAACACGACCAACTAACCTCTGAGTCCAAACCATCATGGTGGTTGGTGTGGTCCAAATACCGCCTTGCCATGAGGCCAAATCTTCACCTGCAAAGTGGGATGCAACTTTCGAAAAGATCTTCCACATAACAACGGTTGATCATGAGTTCTATTTAATGTCCATTATTGCTGAGGATCGCATGTCCCCTGCCAAGCACAAGGGTAAAATATTGACCTTGTGCGAAACCTTTGTGTTTGGCAGCTCCAAGTCTCAGTTGTAGCTTTTGACGCCCTGTAAGTTCCAATATTGTTGCAGTTTTAAAACTATCTGAAAATATTGCAGGCGTTCTGAAGATCTAGCTGCCAAATGGCTTGCAGCTTCCCTGGACGTCCGTAAGCAACATGTTCTAATTGGAATTGCTGGCGCATGTGGTATATCCTCGAACTTGAACCAAGCCCGTCTGAGCTGCCCCAAGGAGTTTCGTCTTTCATATTGTAGGATATCTATTCTTCCTTTTTGGGTAAAGTATCAATGACTTTTTATTTAGTGAGTACCGATGGATCTACCCTCCTGGAGCTCATTGATGCTCTCACTCCTCGTGATCTGACAAAGGTACCAGCCAAGCCGTAAGTATAATTCACATTTCTCAACTATCTCATCAAGCATTTTAATAATCCATCCAGACAATACATCAACAACAGTGAGTGGGATAAGGTTCAGAATGCCCGTAAGGATTCTCGAGATGAGGTAGAGATGCTGGCGCTGGCACACATCCTTGTCTTGCGGAGTCTTGTCATTAGTGTGTTTTTTTCTTTCTTTTTTGCCAAGGCAGAAGGTTCACAACCAAACAGCGCATGCCGTTCACTTTATCATCTGCTCCTTTCTCGGGCACGAACTTCCTCAAGTTTATGTCCACAAGAAAGGTCACACTCCTTATAAGGCCACTCCCACTCCCAACCCGCTAGAGGAAATCACCAAACAAGCCATGCTTGCAAAGCTTGGGAAAAAGAAAGTCGAGGAGATCAAAGCTGCAGACAAAGCGGCATATAAAGAGCGGAATTCTAAGAAAATAAATGTTGTGATATAGCTTCAAGAGATGCGTAGCTTGCTGGAAGATTGAACGCGAGGTCTTATATTGCTCCGAGTACGTTGTTGATTTCGGAACTCTCCTGAATACCTTTTCTTATTATTATTGCTAAATGTAGGGCATGCCAACGGGCAAATTGGAAGCAACACAAGTTGATGTGCGGCAAGCCGTTGGACTACGACATGGCTGTAAAGTTGGCGACTAGTCCAACATC
>Ga0307517_10010044_pt1 | contig 13305 bp, 7 predicted proteins | sample 23_EM_MG_FD_194515 | JGI IMG/M metagenome (GOLD analysis project Ga0307517, IMG submission 194515) | Populus trichocarpa ectomycorrhiza microbial communities from riparian zone in the Pacific Northwest, United States - 23_EM | ecosystem: Host-associated > Plants > Roots > Unclassified | place...
TAGATAAGCCCGGTTCAACGGCCTCAGGAATTAACAAAAACCAAATAAAATATTCGGTTTTTTTTTAAGAGCATGATTGGAAATGTGGTGCAACCCGTGTTTTTTTAAAAAATATTATTTTTATTTAAAATTAATATTTTTGGCTCGTTTTGATGCGTTGATATAAAAAATAATTTTTTAAAAATAAAAAAATCATCTTGATATATTTCTAAACGAAAAACACTTTAAACCGCAACCGTTATCATAATTCTAAATAGGCCCTAAAGCCAATTAAAAACCTGAAAATCTAAACTCAGAGGGTGTTTGTTTGCCTGGAAAGTGGTTTTCTGGAAATCACTTTCTAAACTTTCTTGTGTTTGTTTGTCATTAGAAAAGTTGGTCAACAAAAAACATTTTCCAATCAAATGAAAAATTGGCTTGATTTTCAAGGAAAGTGTTTTCTTTTTATTTTGGGCGAAAAATACTTTCCAGAAGTTGTGAAAAAAATTAAAAATATCATATTATTTGCTGATTATATCAAATTTGATCCTTAAACTTTTGATTGATATATATTTTGTTTGAATCTTTTTTTTTTCCTTTTAATTTTATCCTTTAAAATTTGATTCAATTTGATTTTTATATTAACTTTGTTCCTCATTTTTATGATTATTATTTGATTTTTTTTATCATTTTTTTTAATTGAAAATTTTTATCTATCAAATTTGGTCCTTATTTTTTTTATTGTTACTTATTTTATTTGAAATAATTTATGAAATTATAATTATTTTTATTTTCATTTCATCATCTTTCAATTTTTTTATTTGTTAGATTTGATCTTTATTATTTTGATTATTATTTATTTTATTTGAGATAATTTATGAAATTAGATATTTTTTTCAATTTTATTCTCATTCAACTTTTTAATTTGTAAGATTTGTTCCTTATTATTTTAATAAACTTGAAAATAAAACATTAATAAGTTATTTTTCAGCATATTTTTCATGACATAATCAAATACTAGAAATTGTTTTTTAACTTATTTTTCATTACATTACCAAACATCAAAAAATAATTTATTTTAAAAAAAAACTATTCTTTAGAATAAAATTACTTCTCACCAAATAAACTGGCTTAATTTGGGTCGGGTTTGGAACCAAATTTGTTGAAAGTGGTACCCGATTGCGCGCCCCAGCATGAGGCCAACGAATATGAACCCCAAAGTGGACCATAAAACCCCCGTCCCATCAAAATCTCCACAAACGGAAAATGGCGGAGGAACCCGGCACCGCACCTGGGTCCGGCAGCCGGACAGTGAAGGAATGCGAAGATATGATTCGACGGAGTTTCCGGAGTAAAATTTCCAAACCCTTTAATTTCTCCTCATCTTCAAAAATCTCATCAGGGTTCAGGTTTAGGGTTTTTCCAATTTGTAGCTTAGAATGGGTATTTGCCACTTTCTCTGGTACTGTAATTCAGCTGCTTTTGAATATTTTCTACTGACTTTCCTGTTAATTTTGTTTTGGTTTTGTAATTTATAGCTCCAATGGTGAGATTTTTGAGGGAGAATTTGGAGAAAGCAGGGTGTGGTGTTAGTGAAAATTTCTTCAAGGCTGTTAATTGTGATAAGAGTATTGCTGGCGGTTATGTTCGCGGAAAAGGGGTAGCATTGCTTTGCTCGTTCTTTTGTTGATTTTTTTTTTTCATGATTTTAATCTTTATTTTCATTGGGATTTGAAGGGAATATGGTAGAATGTTTGCTTAAATTTACAGTATTTCAATGTCTTCTTAAGCATTTGCTTGCAACCTCCCCCTCTATCGATTTGATTAATGCTTTGAGTTGTTTCTTTTTATTGGTATGTGAATTATGTTTTCCTTGCTGGCCAGCTTATCGTTTTTGGGTTTGTTTTCACCTTTAGCATGCTGAAGTGTTTAGATAGTAGTCTTGGCTAACTTCCATTCTATTTTTCAGATAATGGTGTGTAGTAATCACATGAACATTCAAGATGACGTAAACCAAGTTATTGCACATGAGTTGATTCATGCTTATGATGACTGTCAGGCTGCAAACTTGGACTGGGCTGATTGTGCGCATCATGCCTGTAGTGAGGTCTGTATCATTGCAAAATCTACCAAGCCTTTCTAACAAATTGAGTTTTGCATGTTTTCAGTATTGGTTTTTTTAAGGCTTTGAAATCACCATGTATAGATGGAAGTTGAGAGCATATCAAGATGTACCAAGTCTTTTTACAAACTGGAATACTACTCCCCTCCTGATACTTACGTCTAAATTTCTTCTTCTCTTGTTTGTGTGTTCAGATTCGTGCTGGACATTTAAGTGGTGATTGTCATTATAAACGGGAGTTGCTGCGGGGTTATATCAAATTAAGAGGTCATGAACAAGTGAGTTCTACATTTATTTTGAAACTTTACATTTAAACATTTGGTCCTGTCCACTTTATTCATGCATCTGCTAGCGTATGAGATGAAAATCCAAATCTTTTCATAGGTAGTCAATTGAGTGTAAATGTTTATGCCATGTATGCAGTAGAGGTTTTCTTTTGGCTTTGAAATCACCTTGTTCAGAGAGAAGTTGGAGTCTTAGTGAAATGTACCACGTGAGAATTGAGTGCTTCAGGACTCCAAATGTTATGTTTGGAGAATTTGTGATCCTTGCGATTCAAGTGCCTTTTTAAGCAGTTGATAACTTTAATTATTGCGAGGTCCTTCATATTAAGATCTAAAATTAGCACCAGTTTAGGAAAGAAACAAGCAGTTTTTGGAATTAGGTTTCCACCTAGAAAAAGGCAAGTTTATATTTCAGTTCCCATATCGTTAAATATTACTTATTTTTCTAGAAAACAATATAGTGTTAGCGGAAAAAAGAAAACAATGATGAGGATGGGCTATTCTCCTAAATTAAAGGAGAAGACAAGCTATTTTAGTATCATAAATTTGCTTCAAATATGTATCAGCTGCAGGAGAATTGATTAACGATTTCCAATATCAATGTCTTTATCAGAGTGATGACTATCACAAGCTTATTTTATTTAAAAAATCATGACAAAGTGCATTCTTTCCTGAATGCAAATAACAGAAATGAAATCTTATGTCATTCACTTGGTTGAGCTTGTAATAAGCATGTTTCCATTTTAAAGACCTTTTATCCATGGAGCCAGGAAAAATAATGAATGTTTTGTGATTTGAAGGTATGCAGTTTAAGTTTCATCCAAGACATAATGGGAGTGAGAATTCATTAAAACCTGGAGCTTGAAATATTCCTCATTATGGAAGTTTGATGACATAGCATCAATCAAATGCTCCCATGGACCTCCTGTAGTGCATAATGCCAACAATGGCATGTATTACTATATGGTCATGATTGGTGACTAGTATATACTGTTAAAACTTGTCACTGGATCCCTCAGTTTAAGGAGGCAAATGTCTAACAAACAAGAGCTTTAGTTATGTCCCTCAGTTTTGCTTGTACTTTTTATGATGCCTTTCTTAGTCATCTTGTTTGTTATTTTTTGTGTGTTATTTTTGTTACATGTCACAATATTAATTAACTTTTCAATGTAAACATGAAGGAATGTGTGAGAAGGAGAGTTATGAAGTCAGTGATTGCCAATCCGCATTGCTCAGAAGCAGCTGCAAGGGATGCCATGGAAGCTGTATGGGATGTCTGTTACAATGATACACGGCCCTTTGACAGAGCTCCTTGAAACAATGCACTTGCTTTGCCGATCCACCTATTGTTGCTCCGAATCTTATATCTAAATGATTTTGGTGATTGCATTGGCCTGCAAAGCATTATGAACTGGATCTTTCTGTTTGACAAGAATACTCGATTCTTTCAAAGGCTCTCATTTTTTTTTGTAGAGATGCAGAGGTACCAAAAGGATTTTCCTTTTAAAATGTTGCAACACATCCATGGTTGAGTAACCCATCCATGATTGATTTTCTTTGCAGTTCAGATTAAAAAAATGGAACTACAGGTTTCTTTCTTTTAAGCTCCAGGTGTTTCAAAACAGCATATGGTCAATTTCACTTATTACGCAGTATGTATTTGTTTTTTCCTATTTGGCTGTGTTAACTTGGCATTGTTGATACTTGAGCGATTGACATGAATGGGTGTGGTTAGTGTATTCTTCAGAAACGAAGATAAGAAGGGGTTATTTCCTTTTGTTTCTGCAATATGATGCGTAATTTATCATTTAAACAGACCGGCGGCTCAAGACTTTCTTGCCGCCATATCCTCAAATTTGTTGTTCTTTAGTGTGTATGCCTGCCCCCCTTTTACCAAGTTTGGGGGAGAGCTCGTGGCATGTGGTGTGAGAGGCTTAACTCGATTAGATGGCATGAGGGGCCTCATTCTTCTTCCCAACATCTAGCATTCTTTTAGCTTTACCTCCCTCGTTTTCTTAAATTCCATGTACATTATGAGGATAGAAGCTTTGGAGCTCAAGACTCTAGAGTCTAGTCTTTTAAACTTACAATTCCACAATGCTGCCTCAGATTTCCCATCTCTGTAGTTGCTATCTTATGTAATGGATAACGGTTGTAAAACATCATATGATTGTGCTGAAAAAACAAAAGTGATACTAACAGATGTGGTGCTCTTATTCTGAAATTTGATGATGGCGGTTTATGCGGCGGTAAGTGGATAAGCCCCGGAGAAATAACACGGCTTTGCAAAGATGATTTCATAGCAAGTGGAATGTTCTGATTGAAGCTTTTGTGGGCAAATATCATCGGGATTGCGAGACCCGATGGGCCTCTGTCCTTGTCAAATCTTTTTCCGCAGAAAACCCAGCTGAAATCTTGTAACTGTTATCCTTGAGATGATGGAGGTGGCGGGAGCTACAGCATTAACACAGAGGTAGACTTCGCGTGCCTCTTTTCTTCTGTTTGTCCGTTAATTATGCTCCCAAGTTGGCCTTGTGTGATCCTGCAGCATTCACCAGTATGATAATAGTTACAAGACCCCGCTTGGCTCGGCAAATTATCAGGTAACTTGTTAACTCAGGGGTGTCATTTTAGATTATTATTTTTTTTTTAAATTAAAACTTGGACTGGCTTGCGGGTTATCCATAATTTGAGCTGAGTCAACTCTTGATTGGCTGTTATAACTATGATATTAATTCTGTCTAGAGATCATGACCACAATATATATTTAGTTGGCCACCTTTTGACAAAAAAGAAAAAGAAAAAGAAAACCAATTTTTACAAGGAAATGAATAAAAGAAAAACCATTTTCTGAAAACAAAAACGGTAGCTGGTGTGAAAAGGTCATGAACCTTGGTAGTCACAGATGGAAAATCATGACATTGACAACGCTACGGCGCTCAAAATACTCAAAGAAGAAGAAGAAGCATGTTTCGGTAGTTGATTAACATATATATCGTTATTGGACCAGACAATTTAACAAATCAAGATATTTTATTTTTATTAAAAATATATTAAAATAATATTTTTTATTTTTAATATTAACAGATTAAAATAATAATAAAAAATCTAAAAAAATATTAATTTAATATTTTTTAGATAAAAAAAAATTTAAAAACATTTTAAAAAATATTAGTTTAAAAGGTTACATATCAAGATATTATGTGATTGGAATCTGACCTTTCAAACTTCCAAATCTCAACTAGGGTTTTTCATATATCCACGAGTCATTGATAAGAAAGTTACATATTAGTTTTTTCTCGAATTGAAATTCCCAGAACCATAAGAAAGTCAAGGCCCATTTGAATTGAGCTTTGTAATGTTTCATATCTCATCACAATTCTCAAGTTTCGAGAATTTTCTTCCTGTAAATTAACAAGGAGGAGCCACCTTAATTAAGAGATTGAAAGTGAAATACTCCCCCATTAATTGCTTATTTAAAAGGTTATGTTATTTGCATCAGGTGTTGCCGTGGATGCCACCATGCCAGCATATTGGAGCATATCCAGTGGCTGCTGTATCTGGTTTTGTAGGTCATTTAAGAGGAAAAGGCCTCTTGGAATATTGGAATTGTAGCTGGCTCCTTAGTTCAATCAGTTCTTCTTTCTATTATTACTGCCTGTATCTTTCCTTCATGAACGTTTTCTCTTGTAGTTGTACATTCTTGTTCTATCATAGGCTTCCACCAAGTTCAGTGACAAATATTTGACCTTATCTGCTAGAACTGCAGGTAGCGAAGGCAAGGGAGAGGATATTCAAGAGAAGAACTTCAATGGAGGATAAGAAAAATTGAATTACGAAATCAAAATATTTTTACATGACAAGAATGTTTAAATTCTTAGAAATTTCGGTACCAACACGTAGCTAGCTCATGGACTTGTTCTATTTGTGCATGTGAGCCAGAGCTATAGCGTTCCCCATCTTTTTCGTTCTAGGGTAATTAAAATAATCTATCTTTATTACGCATAAATTATAGTGCCTTTGTTTTTACATTTAAACAGTGTTTTTTTTTAAAAGAAAATTAAATTTCTTTACTTCAAATTAATTTGATGTTTGGTTTCTTAACTAATTTTAGCTAATTTGAGGCCATAAACAAATTCGTTTAGATTTTTAGGATAATTTTAGGTGTTTTCAAATTAAAAATAATTAAAAAAAAGTTTGTTGATCTAAAAAATCAAATATCCAACTTTGGGTCAAATAAAATGGCAGAAGATTATTTATCAATGTAGATGAGTTATTAAAAAAAAGTTTGGTTTACAACATGTCAATTGCTCAACTTAGAAAAAAGGAAAAGGCGTACGCATCTGCCTTTAACCTAGACTCCTTTTATATATATATATATATATAAAATACAAATGCCTATTTCTGAAGCCGTATTGTACTTATGAGCATCGAAGATGTGCCTGCAGACACATCTTAATTTGCCAAGTGGAGAAATTAAGACACACAAGGGAGAGAACTTGCAAAAACAGTTCTGGATCTGTGCTAAGGCAACGACAAGGGAGGATCTAGTACGAGGAATCAAGAACACAGCTCTCGAAGATTACTTTGATGTAAGCTCAGAATGTTGGTGATGAGCGTTCTTTAAACTATACATCAGGCAAATTAGTTATCAGAAGGACAGTTGGCTTGGAGGGTTTTTGCTCAAACAAGATTTGCAGGTCAGTCAGGGACAAAACTGTTGACGAAAGGTCACCTGGAAAGGAGACAAAGGCTATGAAGTAGAGAGAGGTGATGACAGACTCATAGGGAACGTGGAAAATGGCCAGCGCGCATGCAAAAAACGGGGGACGGTAACTGAGAATCTCGTGTTTGTAATCCAAGGCCATAATTTCAGAGTTGAAGATTATGTGGACAAGTCATGAATGAAAAACGTGCTTCAATCCTCTTAAAATGCTTTACACGGTTCCATCTTCTTGTATGTGGCCGCAAGAACTTATCAAGTTGTAGTGATCGTTTTTTCCTCTCTTAATGAGGTTACGACACATGAGCTGGTAGTTGATGTTATGGTTCAACTGTTTTTTTTTTTTTGAAAGTTTTCAAGTTATTTTAGTTTTAATTTTTTTTTTATGTTTTGATGTAGTGATATTAAAAATATATTTTTTTAAAATAAAAATATTTTTATTATTCTCATAAAACAGATATTCAATGTATATAAAGAAAGAAAGAAAAAAAGTATACTGTGTTTTTTTATTTATTATTTAGGCAATGTTGAGAAGATAGAAAACGAAAGAAATAAAATAAAAAAACTCTCCCTTGTCTCTTATTTATGTTATGCAGTTGAGATTAAGAATGCTCTGTTTAAGATCTGATCATCATGGAAATGTTTTTTTGGCTCACAAAGAAAACATAACTGTTAATTACTCGAGAGTTTGTTTTGTGTAAAATATTTTAAAGTTTTTTATTTTTATTTTTTTGGGTTGATTTATAAAACATTTCACATAATAAAAATTGATTATCATAAAATATTTTACATCCAACAATTAAATTTACTTAATTTATTAAAAAATATTTTATAAACAATGCTACAATAATAATATTATTCAAAATTAAATTTCGACCACTATCACCTTATTGTCATCAACTCCACATTACTAAAGCTGTTTTATTTATTAAACTGTTTAAAACTGTTAAATAATATATTTATCTTGTTTATTTATTAAAACTAAAATAATATTTTTAGCTTAACCTATATATAAGTTTTTCGTATTTAGATTAAAGTAAAAATTCTAAATACAAATCAATTGAGGAGCATTCTAGCCAAGCATGTTCATATTTATTTTTATATTAAATGAATTATTTTAACAAAAACAAGTCGAACCAAGCATTTATCTTTTCATTTATATAAATCATGAAACATAAATTTAACCCCGGATATATGCAATGAATATTTATATAGTTTTTTTAATCTTATCCATGCAGTTCATTAACGTTTGATCCTACTAAAAAAAAATACAGAAATTATGATGTACATATTAAGGGATCCCTCTCCCACATAAAACTTTACATGTCAATTCAAATAAGTTCATTCATCTGTCAACATGGCAATCCTTAAAACATAGGATAGCTGTTAAGTTTAGTGTTTAATCTAATGACAACATCGGTTTTCAACATGATGAGAAATTTGATAGTGAATATCAGACTCCTCGTTCCACCCTCCAATGGAAATCTGAAGCTTAACTCTTCAATTTTGATGATAAATATCCGCGGAACACATTGACAGTCGTGTAAGACCACACTAGCTTGTTTTCTTAAAGAGTCTTGTTTTTCTGACAGAATTGACTTCTAGTTTGAAAGACGGTGCCCCCTTTCTGTGCTTGTAACTTTGTAACATGATTTATTTGTTTTCTTGACGAAATGAAACAACGTATTTGTTTTTCTCACTGCAATGCTATAAATGACAAGATTGTAAGAATGGATTAGGGAAAGACATTTGGAGAGGGAGAGATGGAACAATCTTGGGAGAGGGAGAGATTGCAAAAGACTGAAGAGAGGACATGGGCTTCCACTACTGTGGTGGAAGAGCTGAAGAAGGTGAGCTGCATGGCAGCTCCCATGGTGGTATTGATGGTGTCACTATATCTGTTGCAGGTTGTTTCGCTAATGATGGTAGGTCACCTTGGTGGATTGTCTCTGTCAGCCGTCTCCATCGGTGGATCTTTTGCTACTGTCACTGGCTTTAGTCTCCTAGTGAGTCTTGTTTTCTCTAACTTATTCCTTGTTCATGCTTTCTCTATCTGCTAAGATTTATTAGAAGTATAAATATTTACAATATTCAAATGAATAATGAAATTAATTGGAGTTTAAGCAGATGTAGTTATCAATATATTTGTCTTAATTTGTTATTAAATTCTTGAATCAAGCTTGAGCTTGTATACATGATGACTGACAGTAAATTTACATACCGAGCAGTTTGGATTGACAGGAGGCTTAGAAACTCTATGCGGGCAAGCATATGGAGCAGAGCAATACCAAAAGCTTGGAACCTATACATACTGTGCAATCATCTCTCTCATTCCAATATGCATTCCTGTATCTATCCTTTGGATATTCATGGACAGGATATTGATAGAAATAGGCCAAGACCCTGAAATCTCAACGGTAGCCTGCCAATATGCTATTTGTCTCATTCCTGCATTATTTGCCGACGCAATTCTTCAGTCACTACTTCGTTACTTCCAGTCCATGAACTTGATTCTACCAATGCTTTTAAGCACTAGCGTGACGTTATTTTTCCACATACCCCTTTGCTGGGCTCTAATATTTAAATGGAAACTAGGAGTCAAAGGAGCAGCTTTAGCCATTGATGTGTCTTACTGGTTGAATGTGATCTTCCTTGGACTTTATATGGGGTTTTCTTCATCCTGCAAAAAAACCCGTGTCATCAACTGGAATGATATTTTCTCTAGCATTAAGGAGTTCTTTTGCTTTGCGCTCCCTTCTGCTGTAATGGTTTGGTAATTTCTCAATCATGTTCAGTCTAACTAGAATGTAATTTCTTAAGCTTCTGTTATTGTGTGCTTTGAATGTCTAATAAATACTTCGGCGTGTTCTTTTCATGCTGATGGTCATCTGAAGTCTTGAATGGTGGACCTTTGAGCTACTTATATTGCTGGCTGGGCTTCTGCCAAATTCACAGCTTGAAACATCTGTTCTTTCTATCTGGTATGCTACTTTTCCTGCACTTAAAAAATGGTTGATTAGGGTCTTCGATAGGATCGCTTCTGATTATCTCTTAACATTGTACTCAGCCTCACAACAATATCATTGCACTTCTATTTACAAAGTGGGATTGCAGCTGCTGGAAGGTTAGATTCATATCCTGTCTCTTCAAGTTGCGTGCATGAAAAAACAATTCTTAATTACAAATCTGTTTGTGCTTGTTCTGGCAGTGCTCAGGTTTCAAATAATTTAGGAGCAGGAAATCACGAGGCAGTTCAAGTGGTTATTCGTGCAGTACTGAAAATTTCCCTCATAGAGGCAGTTATTGTGAGCACAAATCTCTTCTGCTACCGCAATGTTTTCGGATATGCTTTTAGCAATGAAAGGGTGGTTGTGGACTACGTAACTGAACTGGCTCCGCTGCTTTGTCTCTCAATTGTAGCGGATAGCTTGCAAACAGTACTTTCCGGTTAGTTTCTCCTATCATGCATGTACATGGTGAAATATCTGAATTGTTTGTGTTTCAACCCCATAATCCACCAACATTATTACAAACAAGACATGATACTGAATGATGTTTCTTGCATATGGCACGTCTGGTACTAAAGCTAGAAATGTTTTGGGCACAGGAATTGCTAGAGGATGTGGGTGGCAGCACATAGGGGCCTATATTAACCTTGGAGCATATTATTTTGTTGGAATTCCAGTAGCTGTTCTACTGTGCTTCATTCTCCATCTCGGAGGGAAAGGCCTTTGGATTGGGATACTAACTGGGAATATTGTGCAAGCAACATTACTTGCTCTCATAACTGGTTTTACAGATTGGGAAAAACAGGTTCTGCTCATACATACGACTATACGAGTATTGTGCAAGCACTGATTTAGTCTTACTTGCTTTTTTGGATAGAATATGTTGATTGTTTTATGGAATGAAGATCTTCATGCATGAACGCTAATTTTGACTTTGTATGCCTGTCAATATCGCAGGCAACCAAGGCAAGGGAGAGGATCTTTGAGGGGACATTTTCGGCTGATAATGGATTACCTTGAATATTACACGGAAGTATCAGTGGCTTGGGGAGAAAATTGATCGATCCATTTAGATGCTTATATGCGCACCCCCTCATTCTTCTTGTGCATGCAAGAAAATGTGGTAGAGGTTCTTGCAATTTGGATGGCATTGTAAATTTGAAAATTTTTACGCTACTTCATAGAAGGTTTGTAATTGAAAAATAAATTTGAGAAAACAATAATCTGAGAAAAATAGTAAATGATGTTGCTGATTTTTGTTGTGATGTGGGACTTTTGTTTTGGAATTATTAAAGATTCCCTCAATACCAAATTTTATGCGCCTTCAGAAAAAAACTATACTTTTAATTATATCTAGAATTCATAACTGTTAAAATTCCAAAGGAATACAAGGAGCTTCAACTTCAAATGACAAAGGGTTAACTTTCTGTTAAGGATGGGTGACACAGCTATAAAAAAGTTAGGTTTCTCAGACTCAAAAGTTAGATAATTTGTAGAGAAATAGAGAGACTTTAGGCTCCATTTCGGTGAGGTTGGCAAATTAAGGGTCGCTGGGGGATAGAGGGTTAACAAACAGTCTCTTGTGAGGGTAAGAACCCAGTAGGAAGTAGTAATACACATGACTGGCCCAGATGAACTGTCTGTCTTTTTTAAAAATTTAGTGGTTTTGCCAAAGATTATGGTAGAAAAAACCCTGGGAAAGGTTACTGTAGTGATTCAACAGAGGAGGGGATTTTTTCTGAGGATTGTTTATGATGCTAGAAGTGTTGAGCATATAGGAAATATGTTTAATGTAAGTGATATTGTTGGTATTTATTATGAACATAGTGATAAAATTTACCAAGTGCTTGCTCATCTGAATCCTAAGGTTGTTTGCAAGGAACTTGGAGTCGATGAATATGGAAACAGAGAGGGTGATCATGACAGTATGGTTAGTCATGGTGATAATGACAGTATGGTTGGTCATGGTGTTGAGCCCGAGGGTGGAGGTGATGACGACGCATATGACGAGGGTACTGGTTTGACAAAAAAATGATGATGCTTTAGGACAAAGTTGATACAATAGTGTCGTGTAACGATGATGGCAATGGTGATACTGATAATAATAATAATAATATTATTATCTAAAAAATAATTATTAATTAAATATATATTTTTTATTTTTAAATTAGGATCACGCGAATAGTATAATAAATATGTATTTGAATCATGTGAGTACATTTTATCTTTTAAAAAAATCTTGTCGTTTTAAACTATTTGAACAGTAAATTTGCTCATAACTTTTGATATAATGAGAGTTCTAAAGTCCAATTGTATAGTGGATTGAAAAGCAATAACCAGGCTAGGTAGGGAAGGTCTCGGAAAATGTTGTTTTTATCAAAAAAAAAAATTAATTATTAATTTCAGAATTTTGACTTGATTTTTTTATGTTATTTTTCTATTTGAATTAAAATTCTATAACTTATATCTTGTGAAGGTTGATTTAACCTATTTAAGAGGATATAATCCCTATTTTGATAATAGACTATTAGAAGAAAAAATAATTATTTGCTCTTCTTTAAAAAACTATGTCCTCCTTGTTCTTTCAAGTTATTTTAGAAGTTGTTTGAAAATATAGTAATTATTATTTTTTAAAATGTTTTTTATTTCAAAATATATTAAAATAGTATTTTTTATTTTTTTAAATTATTTTTAATATCAGCACATCAAAATGATATGAAAATATCAAAAATATATTAATTTAAAAAAAATTAAAAAAAATTAATTTTTTTTAAAATATTTTTTAACAGCAGCGTCAAACACTACCAAGTACCAAATAAATTGTCTGAGAGTTTACTATGACTCGTGCAGTGCACAGTCTCATTTCCAACAAGTAACAAATGATTTCGGGGTGTTTGAGGGAGTTTTAAATTGTTTTCCGTTTAAATTTGAAAATATTTTTTAAATGTTTTAAAATTATTTTAATGTATTAATATTTAAAATATTATTTTAATATTTTTCTAAATAAAAATATTTTAAAAAATAACTATTTTTTTTTTTGAATTATTTAACTAATCATTGATCAGAGTCAGAGCGTTGCAATGGGATCTAAGAACACAAGGACAAATATGTGCATTGGAATCACAAACATGTGGTCGTTGATCATATGAAAAAGACGTCAGACGGGGGGGGGGGGGGGGGGGGGGGGGG
>Ga0307517_10010045_pt1 | contig 13304 bp, 11 predicted proteins | sample 23_EM_MG_FD_194515 | JGI IMG/M metagenome (GOLD analysis project Ga0307517, IMG submission 194515) | Populus trichocarpa ectomycorrhiza microbial communities from riparian zone in the Pacific Northwest, United States - 23_EM | ecosystem: Host-associated > Plants > Roots > Unclassified | place...
TGGAGTACCTAGACATGGTTGTGAAGGAAACCTTGCGGCTTCATCCAGCGGGTCCTTTGATGATCCCTCATGAGGCCACGGAGGACTGCGTTGTGAATGACTTCCACATACCAAAGAAATCACATGTTATAATCAATGTATGGGCCATTGGTCGAGACCCAAAAGCTTGGACCGATGCAGAAAAGTTTTACCCAGAGAGGTTTGTTGGCAGTGACATAGATGTTCGGGGCCGAGACTTCCAGCTTATTCCATTCGGCACTGGCCGCAGAAGCTGCCCTGGAATGCAATTGGGGCTAACTATGGTGCGACTGGTGCTTGCGCAGATGGTGCATTGCTTTGATTGGGAACTTCCAAATGGAATATTGCCATCTGAAGTGGACATGTCAGAAGAGTTTGGTCTCGTACTCTGCAGGTCCAAGCATCTAGTATCTATTCCTACATATCGCCTTAACAAATGAAACTAAATGTCTCAGTATTTTGTTTTAGATCAAAATAATGTTCCCTGCTAAATTAATTGCTCCTTCAGGGATTCTGTGTGCTTTCTTGTTCATCACACTCTTTAAAGGATTTTACCATCTTTTTAAGAGCAAATAAATGAGGTATATGCCATTTCTTTTGGAAAACTAGATTAGCTATTCTCTGTCCGACCGATGGAAGAAGAATATATATAAAAGCACCGTTAGACTTGATGACTTTTTTTATACAGAGCACTAGTGATTCATAGACACAGCATGATTGTTTGCTTTATGCTTAATAAGTGTTAATAAATCAGAAGCAAATCTAGCTATTTCTCAACTAGGTGTGACTATGGCCTCCAAAACCATCAGACGTTTTCTTTGCGAAGCACACTATTTGTCCCTCACAGGCAGTCCTCCCAGCCAGAAGACAATTTGATAGAGAAAAGGCGGAGGAAGTGTAGGAACTCAAGCCGTTTTTCCACAACGGATAGAGATTCATTGGCAATAAAACATAAGAGGAAACAATATAGCTAGGCACATAACCAAAAAAGAGCCGCAATTATTATACAAGCCGAGCATATACTGATATATGCTGAAGCTAGCTATCAGTTTTAGACAAAATTATTAAGAAAATTATGTATATAAAAAATCCAAATCAGTTTGGAGTTTGGACTCATAATGATATCAATGATCATAAGCTCAATCAAATCAGATTGAACTTCAAGATCTCTCATTCCTTGAACTAATAAATTCTAAAACTTATAAGAGATTACAAACCCTAATCGTTCAGGAAAAACATGGGAACAAAATTAACCATTCATGAATCAATTAATCATTTTAAACCATTTACGAATGCACCCACAATGATAAACATGGGAACAAGGCAACAGAATTGCTTTACCACCAATCAAAAGTTCCTCGAAGCAAACTGCACACAGCTGCTTAGCATAGCCTTCTTCAACTTTAATAACCTCCAAAGCCTCATTGGATGATTTAGTAGCAGGCGCTAAGTTTAACTCAGCCCCAGTATCATCATCTGAAGACTCAAAACCTGCTGGGACATCAATTCTTACCCTCGTATACAAAACCTTACGACTCAAGTAAAGATTATCCATAGCCATTGCCGAGCACAAGTTAATATCTTGTCAATCATGAATGCCCTGGTAGGGATATTCAAATCACCAATAATCTCACGGATAATTGATCTTGATGTTTCTTGGTCATCATTCAATAACCGATCACGATCAATGAAGACATCTTCCTCTTTCCATTTGCATTTCTGTTGGTATTTACATTTACAGTTCGTCAGTACGTATATTACCGACGGGTTCACGGACGAAAACAGTCTATCGAAAAAACTCTCATCGGTAATTTATGGTCTGTCGGTAATAAATATACCGATGGATTTACAGATGAACAAAGCACACCAAAAATATTTACATGCTTCATTCTATCGGTATCTCCATTGGTAAATTTAACATATCACTGTTAGGAAAACTATATGTAATGCCATCGGTGTTTCTATTTGTCCGTCGGTATATCCATCGATAAATATAACATATCATTAATAAAATACCATTTGTAATTTCGTCGGTGAGTTAACAGTAGTAGTGACATCTGCAATAATTCTTTTCCAACTCTCTCTAGAATATATCGACAAAGTTATTTCATCGGTAACCCTGTCGGTAATATTTTAAAAATATATTGAACAAAAGTAGAAAAATAATTAAAATAATATAAAAATAAAATATTTATTATAAATTTAAACATTTGTACTTTCAAATACAATAAATCTAAAATAGAAATGGTGCTTGAGGAGAAGGAGGATCAGAAGGCTGGTTGTCGCCGAGACCGTGGGGCCAATTAGGGGGTGCACATGCACCACTCATCTATGATCTCATCATCATTACCGATCGACGAAGTTCTTCATAATCAGTAGTGAGTAGTTCATATTTTTCATTAAGATGGGTCATTTGAGCCTGTACTCGTTGGTCTAAATATCGATTGCGAGCATCCAATGATCGAAACACTACGGATAGTCCATAAGTTCTCGACTGTAGTGTTAAAGAGTCCGTATACCTAATTTTTATCGGGTCCACCGGACGATCCTACCTCCAACCACAAATTCGGATCAAGATCCGGATGTGTTAAAGGTTCTTTCTCGTATCTCTCTTTCAACCGGCTATTATATGTATCCTGGAAAGAAAAAATAAATTCATCAAATTCAAGGAAATAATAACTTAAGAACAAAAATGGTTGAAAACCAACAAACCACAAAGTGCTGAGCTCGGTTATCTATGAACTCCTGCATCTCTTTTTAGCGGTCATCACTCCGCACTTGTGTTTTAACAAAAAGCTCCATCGAGCTTGGTTCGCGTCTAAGAACCGTAGCCTGTAAGATAAAAATATCATTAATTAAATATATTTATAAAAAAACTAATAAAAATATTGATGTAGTAAACAAAAATCCTACCATCCACTTCGCATGTGAAACAAATGAAACAGAGTCGCCGATGTGTGTGGTAATGAAGCCATGAACATGCCGGTTCTGATTTTCCACACCAGACTGTGACCGTCATGTGAAAAGTGCAGACACCACGTGCTAAATGTATTGCACCCATATAGCCTTTAAAACGTACAGCGTTCTAAAATCTTTTTAAACTGCCACATCATTCTAACCTAGAAGTTCTCTTTCTTTCGCATATTTTTTAGCTTTCTTTTGTGCTTCGTATAAAAAATCACATAACATATATGGTATAAATTAATTATTTGTTAGTAAATAAAAAATAAAATTTTAATATTTGGAATAAAAAAAATTATCCTGAATTTGATCTTACCTAATTGAAGCGTGATTCTCCCAAACCCTCATAACAATATTATTATCAGCTCTCTCCCATTCAAATTTTCCCATGAAATAAAAATTTATAAAAGGAAAATCTTAGTATTTTCAATAAACTAACCAAATTAACACAAAAAATATTTAAGTTAATATTAACCCTTGAACCTTGAAAACCATGCATTGACCTACGGTTTCCATTCAGGATGTTTGGAAACCTGGCTCCATTGAAATAATGAAATTTCTATCGATGATTTAAAAGTCGATGTTATTGTTCTTGCAGCCTCAATGTTTATAAACCTAAAATTGCATTCGTTAAATGAAATTATTTTTTCAAAAATTATTAAACACGTCATTGTGAAAGCACCATCAATAACTCTATCGGTAAAAATGCCACATCACCGTTCAATTTGCATTTTTTGAATCTCACTATAATACCCTCCATAATTCTCTCGGTATATACCGACGAAATTTTTCCATCGGCATATTTACGGACGAGACGTACTCTACCATTGGGTTATTTCTGTTGGTAATGTCATCTATAAAAGTTACACGTCATCGTACTATTTGACTTTTTTTTTCATTCTTTATTTTCCCACTGCAATTCACTTAGTATATACCAGGAGATTTTTTCTGTTGGTGTTTATCGATGGATGCTGGGATGAAAAATTCTGTTAGTAAAGGTCATTGTAATATACCAACAAAAAAATTTCGTTGATATTTCCCGTTTGCATTTATCAATTTTATGGTAGTGATCAAAAACCTTTGATTCGTATTCTTCGAGATCCTCTTCGTCAAGTATTGGAGGCATGAAAGAGGCTTCAACCTTAACGCTGAAATTGTCATATATCATGGAAGCATCTCCTAGTTTAACTATGTCGAGTGGAGTAAGATGGAAACGCAAGTCACCAAAGTCTTCCTATATCTCTAACCAATAGTAGTTGAAACAAAAACTGAGAGTGGGGAGATTGAGATGATCGAGTGACAGAGAAGGAGAGAGCCATGAGACTTTATAACATGAGAGGAACACTTAGTTATACAAGATCTAAAACCTAGGTAGCTTCGGATTCCTGAACCAACTAGGAATCTTTTCACCTTATATATTGCAGATTTCAATGAGATTGACTTAAATTGTTGTTATTTGTTACTATCTGTTTAATTGCCGACTTTATTTCCTATTATTTATAAGAAAAAATCACCTTCCTTCCACTAAAAAACTCGTTTGTGTTGGTGGGAGAAACCACTGGTGGTGGCTTTGAAACACTCAGAGGGGATAAAACACACTGTTTTATTTCAACAACAATAAACTTACAAAATAAACAAAAGCTCTTAATACACACCCTCTCTTTCTCTCTAGTGTTTCTCTCTTATATTTCCACACACAGTAACATAAACTTAGCTGTCTATTTATACACAAATTGAAAGTAGGAAAAAATCTTAGTTGGCGGTGGTGTGAATGCGACTGGCGATTTGTGAAGGCGGCTGACAGTTGGTGGCTGGCGGTTTGAGAAGGTGGCTGGCGGTGACTGCAGGCGGTGATTGCAAGTGGTGGTTGTCGTCTTTGACTTTCTTGGAATGAGTTTAATATAACAAATCCCCCCTTTAAAATCTTTAAAACAATTCAACACTTCTGACTTCTTCTTCAAAAAGTATATCCATATCTTTCTGTTAAAATCATCAATGAAAGTAAGGAAGTACCTATTTTGTCAAGTTGACATAGGCTTTATGGGACCACACACATCTCTGTGCACTAACTCTAGTGGTTTATTTGCTTTCCAGTTGACTTCTTTGGTAAAACTAGATCTATGATGTTTGCTGAGGACACAACTCTCACAGACCTCATCTGGATGATCAATGTGGGGCATACCTTTGACCATATTCTTGCTTGCTAGCATCTTCAGACTTGTGAAATTCAGATGTCCAAGTCTTAGGTGCCAAAGCCACTCTTCATTGTTGGTGATGACACTCAAACACTTTGCTGCATCATATTAGATGTTTAAAGGAAACATCCTATTCTTGGACATCTTCACATAGGCAATTAATCTCCCATTATAGTATTTGATTGTCAGATGACAATTCTTCATGAAAAGAGTATAATCTTTCTCCATAAGTTGACCTACACTCAGTAAGTTGTGCCTTATGGCTGGAACATAGTAAACATCTGCGATGTAGCCGTGATCGCCATTCTTCAACTTGATTGGGATGTTGCCTTTACCTTTAAATGGTACTTTTGAGGTATCTCCAAATGTGACTAGACCTTTTATGGTCTCATCTAAATCACCAAATAGATCCCGTTGGCCACACATGTGATTGCTGGCTCCAGAATCTAGATACCAAATATTCTCTTGATTCTCGCCAAGTCCTTGTTGGACAAATAATGCAGTTGATCCTCTGATGACGACATCCTCCTCTGCGTAGTTGGCTTGTTCACGTACCTCTAATGGAGCTTTCCTTCGACATTCAATGTTATAGTGCCCAAATTGATTGCAACTATAACACCGGATATTCCTCTTGTCACGGTTATTGTAACTGCCTCCTTTTCCTCTAGGAGTGAATGCTTATTGTCCTCGACCTCCTCTAGTGGTGTTTATACCACCTCTTCCTCTAAATCCTGTATTCCAAGATCCTCTTCCTTGAAATCGCTGAAATCCTCCTTGTCTTTGTTGACCTCTTCCCCAAGTGGTAGCCACTTGTTGAAGTCTCCCCTTGCTCATATATGTCTTTGAGAGACAACTTTGCTTGTAAGGCATGCTCAATTGCCTTATCTCCATTTCTTTTCACAATCTTTTGCTCATGAGCTTGCAAAGAACTCATAAGCTCATCCACCATCAACTTGTCCACTTCTTTGGACTCTTCAATAGCGAAAACAACAAAATCAAATTTTGGATCTAGGGATCTCAAAATTTTCTCAGTAATCCGAGCATCTGTAAGGGCTTCTCCATTTCTTCTCATCTGATTGACTATCACCATAATTCTTGTGTGATAATCAGAAATAGATTCCGAGGACTTCATTTGTAATAATTCAAATTCACCTCGCAAACATTGGAGACAAATCTTCTTGATTCTATTAGCACCTTTGTATTTTTGTTGGAGAGCCTCCCATATCTCTTTTGATGTTTCTGCAAAAGCAATGATCTCAAATATTGCTTCATCAAGACCTTGATAGATGATGGTCTTTGCTTTGTTGTCTTTCTTTCTATTAGCTTTGAGGACTTGCTTCTCGGCCTCTTGTAGAGCATCTTCTGCTTCTTTGGACTCTGGTTCGTCATAACCATATTGCACAATCTCTATACACTCTTGTGAACCAAGAAATGCCTTCAATCTGATACACCAACTATCATAGTTGTCTTTGGTCAACTTCAGGATGAGTGTTTGTGTATTTTCTGTAGTCATTTTGCTATTTGAATGACTAAATCACCTTTTGGGAGTTGAATTTGGCAAAACAAACATTGTAGATGGGTCCAGAATGCTCAAAAAAGTAGGGAACCGGTCTGACTTTGTTTAAAATGGGTCAAAATTGGGCTGAACTGGTCAGGAAACCGATTCTGGACGTCGGGCGGTTCGCTGGGGTTGAACCAGGAATATTCTGGGGAATATTCTTTTGGCTCGGCTAGCGGCTTGGCTTGGCGGCGGATTAGGCGGCTCGGCGCGGCTCAAATATGGTGCACGTGTTGCTCAGTCGTCTTCTTCCTCTGGGCGCGTGGGCTACAATGACGAAATTTCAGGAGGTGCGTGTGGGCTACCTCTGGCTTCGATGAAGCTGATTTTGCACCGTTGAGTTGGGATTGATGAACCCTACACCGTGGTATAATCAAAATGTGTTTTTGACAACTTTGAAAAAACGGATGTATCCCAACAACGCCTCTGTTTTTGTTAAGAACAAGGCTGTGATACCAATTGTTGGTGGGATAAACCACTGGTGGTGGCTTTGAAACACCCAGAGGGGATAAAACACACTGTTTTATTTCAACAACAAGAAACTTACAAAATAAACAAAAGCTCTTAATACACACTCTCTCTTTCTCTTTAGTGTTTGTCTCTTATATTTCCACACACAGTAACATAAACTTAGCTGCCTATTTATACACAAATTGAAAGTAAGAAAAAATCTTAGTTGGCGGTGGTGTGAATGTGACTGGCGATTTGTGAAGGCGGCTGACAGCTGGTGGCTGGCGGTGACTGCAGGAGGTGGTTGCCGTCTTTGACTTTCTTGGATTGAGTTTAATGCAACCGTTTGTAGTGAGAAAAAGGAAGAGAAGATTTACCAGAAAAAGAATGTTTCACTAAACAAGTGCTTTATATTGTTTAATACGGCTCAAACAGGAGTATCCATGACAAATCCTTGCTCAATCTCAAGGGACTCCATGATGACCAGAAATAAAGAACTAAGATGACAATGAAAGTTGCAAAACATTCTGACGAGAGGGTTCCAAGGTTGACAGGATAGATGACCAGATGTTTGATGGTAACCTGCTCTTAAAGTCCCTCAACTGTTTAATCACTCGGTTGACGGTTTCCTCTGTTGCTAAAGTTTCATCATCAGCCCATAGTATCTGCAAGGAAAGTATTCACAGCAGAAATTAGTATTTCGTTTTCAGAACTTGCAGAAACTTAACGACGAGTGAAGACTATGTTATGTGTATTTTGACTAGTATATAAAGACTCTTTTGGTGCCAAGTCTTGTAAAATTGTACTTGAATGCAAAATGTACCATATACCTGATGTCTTTCCAAAGGCCAGAGACTGGAAAGATTTCACAAGCAATATACTATTTTTATGACTCTGGATCTTATAGGAACTACTTAGAGAAAGTGAAAAGTGTTAAATCTTATGGAGGTGGAAAAACTGAGAGATATTACGAGTATTAGCCACAACAGGTCAGAGAGAGAAATTACCTCTGCAAAAGCAGCGATGATTTTGGGAAGACAAGCAAAATCTTAGCGAAGAAGTTCGTCCTCTGATCTGAGAGAATAACAAATGCAACAAACAGTTGATTCTGACAATTATAGTTACACCAGTTTCATATGGTAAAATAAATTTCTTATGGCTTGCATCTCAACTATTGAACACAGCAGATCATGTGCAATTTTGACTTCCAGTAGATTGTTCTTTATTGGCAAATGGCTTAACCATGTACTAAACACCTGCTAAGTAGATTAGAAATAAATGTTGTAAGAGTCTGTAGAATAGAAGGAAGAAGAAACATGATAGAAATGGAAGTTGATGAAATAATTAGCACAATCCAATTTGAAAAGGATAGGAGGAAGGAAGATTTTACATAACAAATCACTTGCCTACGGAGAGATCTTGCATACAAGTAGAAAATATCCAATCATAAAATTAGCATTTCTAGCAAAATTCAGCATGAAAAACTCTGCTGGAACTTCTAGCATAAAGTTTACAACTATTCGTATTACTGGTAGCATAAATATAGTATCAAATTGCTTCCACAGACTGAGAGCTGTAGAAAACTCCCTCTGGGACCTGTAGAAAATCTCAACAGCAACTTTTCGGTAAATTACATTAGATAACTTAGAAGATTGAAAATATTAGACCACGTTCCTTTGTAGACATTTCAGATTGGTCTATGGGTTACAATAAGTTACAGATGTGATTTTATAATCCTTACTACCATCTGTGACAGTAAGAGCACACTTACACCTGAATATTTCTTACACCTTGATAATATAGCTCTTGGCTGTTATTGCAGTCAAAAACCAGAATGGGGGAGAGTTGCTTCAGCTTTAGCACCAGACACAAATATCATACTGAATCTCTTCAGAGATACAAAATTGACAACCCTACACCCGAGCCATTTCTGCTATGTAAAGCCAACAAAATAAATTAGTCTGTGTTACCAGCCCTTCTAGATTTTGAAAACATGTTTCCAAAACTTTGGAATATTGAAGAAGCTGGAAAAAATCATCAAAAATTTTAGTTTTGGTAGGTGGAAAGATGTCAAAGTAATGGTAGACTACTTCTGCCATGTTACCACCTCACGTTACCCCTCAATTGAAGTTACAAGAAATAGTCTTTTAGCTAGCTAGATTTCTTGAATTGCAAAATGAAATCACTATTCTGTACTTCTAGACCAAATTCAAAACTACTTAAATATACAAAATATAAAAAGCAAGAGTAGCAATGCACCTCACTTGCATTGATTCTGTCCTTGTGGAATAGGTATATTTGTTCGAGAGCTGTAACAGCAGCATCATGGGCCATTATGTAATCTCGGTGCAATGCCATTGAATCGCTTATGTTAGCATTTAGAGCAGAAACTGCTTCTGCCAAATAAAACCAATGGGATTTATTGTATAAATACTGCACGCAGGTAATAAGAGGACTACATGAAGAATAGACAAGCTACCTCCAACCAGAGGTTTGAAGATAGATCCACCGAAGGCTGCAGCAACACCAATTCCATGTGCAGCAACCTGCAATAATTCATGTTCTGAATAAGAGATTTTCTCTATTTACGAGGTGCACAACATCACTGTCATCGCTAGGCTGGGTTATAAACAGACCTCTTGAACTTCTGGTTCATCATCATTGCAAGCTTTAAATAGCAACAAGAGTTCACTCTCACAGAACCTGCTTTTTATCAATTTGGTATTATAGTGCATTAAATTTACCTTCTCTAACCAAATTAAAAAGGACTAGGCTTACTTCAAAGCTTCTTCTCGGAATTCCTCTACAACATCAGCGAAAATCTTCAAGGCAATTTTTCTTTCTTTAACTGTTTTATCCTTAACCTGCGGCAAGACAATAAATGGAGCAGAGATCTCTCAATTTTTCAGTTCTCTGTCTCCCTGTTTCTGAACCTCCATGGGCTCATATTCACAATATGTTATTCAAAGAGTAAAAAAGTGTGCACTGGTAATTTTCCCATTCTTTATCAGATGGAGCATTACAATTGACTAGAGAATCAACCTCTACACGCACCTTCTTCAACATATCCAGTTTTCTATTCCCATGCCTCGTACTCAAGCAATATGATTTAAGGAAAACAACTTTCAACATAATACTGAAGATTTTCATGCCAGAAATTTCTCACCTAAGAGTGGAATGACATCTAAACCTACATTACAAGAAAAGGCCAATTTTAAAAATGGACATGGCCGTTCAACCTTTTATACAGATGCGAATGCTGCTCACTAAGCATGAGACATCAACATACTAATTGGTCACTAACAGGGGAATCACAGTAAACTGAGCTTATGTAAGAGAGGGTAAAAAAATGGAAGACTTAAAGAAAGAAACCTACCCACATATGTTCCATACGTGATAAAAGCTGGTCGAAGAATTGCAACAAGGAACCCTTGTAAGTTTTCATGAAAATCTTCAAGCAAGCACAAACCTTTATGAAGAAACAAATATGTGATAAGAAAAAACACTTACTATAATATCCTTATGAAATGAAAGCAAGCCAAGCGGTTGCGGAGTCAATCATCCGGTGAAAAGTGATACAATCACTTACTTTCTTACTAACTTTTTCTCCTTGCTCTGACGCTTCATCACCTTTGGGAATGGATATGCTAGTGTCGAGAACGTCCATTATTACAGACAAGAAGCGCTTGATCTGATCTATATTTAAAACAGGTCCCGATAACTGAAAGAGAGAAGTTTGTGCTGATAAGATAAGAGCTAGCATCAATTCTTCCCTAGAGACCTAGACTATTCAGCATGAGGAAAGTAATCCAGTCAAATCTAAGGATGGAGCCATATAAGCTTCCTGGTCATCAGAGTCCATGCTCAACTGTCAGATAACAATTTATACACACCATGGAGATTAAAAGTGGGTATTCGCATATGGAGCAATTTAAGATTTTTCATGCCGGAGAGATGAGCAAAAGTTGGAACGATCAGTCTCCTCTTCATTCCATGCTGGGAATATTCTAGACCAAGTAGAACGCTAAAACTAATTTTAAATCAGAATATCTAACACCAAGCAACTAATTTTGAGCCATGACTCCTTTTCTTTTCCCCTGAGCTGTGGCCCGAGTTAGCAGATGCATGATTATCTATATCTTTTTATTTGACGCATAAAATGCAGTTCTTTTCATAGGAAGAGAATGCGTAGTCTTTCTTAACAACATATAGAATAAAGAAATTTCTCAGACTGATATTTATGTTCTTATAAGTGGACCAATTAACACATTAAGGGGAAAAAAATGCTACAGACCTCCAAGCAATCCTCCAAGGAATCCAACATTACTGCACTAATTTTAATGACTTCTTCCTACAAACAATACTAGTAGTAGTTAAAGATTTCTCATAATCACAAGGTATCTGATTCAATTCAATAATAATAATATTAATTATAAATTACAGGATAACCTTAACCAGTGCTTCAACCAAAGCTGGTATTATATCAGAACACAACTTTTCAAAGGGAGATTTCTGAAGAAGCCTTTTCTCAAATATTGCTGCTTTCGACGATTTCAGTATTTCAGGCATGGCTAGTTACAAAGCAGAAAGGAAATTGTGATTATTGGAGATGGTTAAGAAATGCATAAAAGTAATTATTGGAGACTACATTAGCTTTTAATTACCTAATACAGCAGCTATTCTAACCTCAGCATGCTCGTAAAAATTGAGAAGTGGAACTAAAGTTTCAGCAACCTGCACAGATGCTCAGCCATTCTAAATTTTGCTCACATTTGCTCATATAGGTCAAGCTATGGAAACTATTATGTGTTAGAAATTTAACCACCTCATCAATCCATAAATCAATGCCTTCTTTTGAGTTCAGCAACGCAATCACGCAACGATACACAAGCTGTGGCTTTCTCCTCCAGAGTCTCAGTTTTGATTTGAATCATCCGGTTTCTTGTTAGTGTTCCACACAGAAAATTGATACATCAGCCATAAAAAAAATATATATCCAAAAATAGCAGGGTTTATACTTGATCCTGTACTTATTACGTGGGTTCCAAGTTTTGACAAAATTATTGAACTAATTTTAGAGTTTGCAAGACACATATTCAATATTTCAGAGTGAAGTTGATTTAGAATGATTAATCACTTCATCCATCGCTTATATGTGAAAATCAGAATTGCATATATATGAATAACATTCATGTTCTGCCATTTATTTTTCAGCTCATCAATCTGTTTCTCTTGTAATTTTTAAGATTTCTAATAAGAAGACTAACCTTTCATATCCGATTCTTCAACGTTAGCATCATCAGGCAAAGTGAGCCGCGCAGATTGAAGCAAACAAGGAATGGCTACTTCCATATAAGGCTGGAACTTGTGGCCTAAGCATTTGCAAAGTCTGCCCCATGCCTGCAGTATCTTACATGTTTCAGTGAAGAACAAGGTTATAGTAAAGAACCAATTTTTTTTTTCAGTGGAAACTGTACAACTACTATTAACATACTCTTAACCCTTCAATTCTCATTGGGTCATGTATCTCCAGATTTGATATGGGTGTGGAAACAAGAAGTTGCACAACCTTGCATAAGAAAAAAAAGGGTCAATAATGCTACTGTATGAATGTGTTCTAACAAAAACATTATACTAAAAAGTACTTAGGTCAATATGTCTTGCAAACTCTAAAACATATCTGATTTGGGTGGCTTCAAGAGACTTCTGAACCCATCCATGAATCCAAATTCAGTACAGTATGTAAAGAACTATAAACAGATTACTGTTTTAAGATAAACAGAAACAGTTTTCTTTGTCTAAATAAATGTTATAACTTATTTATGCCGGCAAATTACATCTTTTTTTGGTACACCAGCAGGATTAACAAGCAAATAACTAGAACTCGAGAATCTTTTATATCAAAACCCCTTACTACCCTATCCGAAAGCCGCATCTTACATTTCCAGTACTGATTATTACCTGTTGAGTATCGTCACCGAACTTGTCCTTTCCGAAAACCGTCCAAATTGCTGTAATGCACGAAACAGTTGCAGAAAGGAGCTTGCTGTTAGATTCCCCTTCTGCTTTCGTCATCACAACTTTTAGGTAAGGCATAACTGTTCTGTAATACTCTAGAAACC
>Ga0307517_10010046_pt1 | contig 13304 bp, 12 predicted proteins | sample 23_EM_MG_FD_194515 | JGI IMG/M metagenome (GOLD analysis project Ga0307517, IMG submission 194515) | Populus trichocarpa ectomycorrhiza microbial communities from riparian zone in the Pacific Northwest, United States - 23_EM | ecosystem: Host-associated > Plants > Roots > Unclassified | place...
CTAGTCATGAGCCTCTATTCCTCTTAAAAAACATCGTGAAGCCGGCTCGGGGAGAGACGCCACGTTGATATTTCGAGCCCCGAAGGATATAGAATTGCGGGTGTTTTGTTGGAAGCCGGGTGTGCCATATTTGGTAGCTATGTTTGGATTCTTGGACGAAGAGCACAGCGAAAACCTGGATCGAGTACCATAAATGCACGTGGCTGATACCAGCTTTGTAGAAACGTCCGAGAGCCGGTCCATAGCAAAGGGCTAGAGGAAGGGTTGAGGAGGAAAGTCCGACTCTAAAAACGACCAGTGAGACGAATGAAGGCCAATGTCTCAGCAGTGTAATATATATTCGACATTCGCATCATGTTTCTTCGAATCGCATCTCCACAGTTCCCTCCACCCAAGCCTCATGGGGGAAAACATCACCTACGTGAGTGTAAAATGCCATTGCGGTGTCAACAGCTTCCAAGTTGGATTCGACAATGCGATCATCCCGTTTGACGTCTACCTTTGCCACTGCAACGCCTGTCGCCATGTATCCGGCCAAATGGCCTTTTATCACGTTCCTATCATCGGTGAACCTTTCGTCGGTTCCATCTGTCCACGCCCTGTGAATCCAAAGAAGGACCTGAGTGGGTACCGCACCTCACCTAATTCTGTCCGGTATTTCTGCGCCTATTGCTCTGCCAGTATGTTGCGACACACAGATAACACCAATTGGTTTGTTGCGGGTGGGGCACTCGAGAATAAGGAGGGCATCGTTCGTTTGGCGGGCCATAAGCATATCGCAGATACAATGGACGGGGGACTAGCAGACCAGCTTCGCATTGTCGCTGGAAAGCGCCTTCCTCGGTTCTCGCACGAGGAAGGCAGCGAGGAAATACCGGACACTTGGCGCTCTAAAGAGATTAAGAGCAGGGAAGAGGCGAAGAAAGATGAAAAACTCCATGCCTATTGCCACTGTCGCTCCCTCGACTTCTATATCACCCGCCCAAACGAACTCTCTGCACTCCCATACGCACCGTATCCTGACGCTATATATCCCCTTATCCAAACGCGGTTGGCAACGCTTCGTAACCGGAAGGACGAGAAGTGGTGGTTGTCACCCTCCATGCATGCAGATGAGTCAGGCAACCTAGTCACTATGGACAGTGGAGAGGCAGTCCTCCCCGACGCCCACACCAAATATCTCTCTGGGCACTGCGTATGCCCTCATTGTCGATTGGGATCTGGGTTCGAAGTGCAGTCGTGGTCATTCGTGAGCCGGGCGAATGTATTTGAGAAAGGATCGGCCGAACCCCTCGAACTCATGTACGAACCTGATCGTCCAGCCTGTCTCAAGCAACATCTTTCCAGTCCAGGAAAGTACCTAGAATTTTGTGGTACATGTGGCGCAACATGTTTCTGGTGGCATGTTGGGCGTCCGGACGTCATTAATGTTTCGATCGGACTTCTCGATGAGCTTGATGATGGGGTTCGCGCTGAGGACTGGTTAAAGTGGCACAAGAAGAGAGTCAGCTTCATCGAAAAGGTGAAATTGAGCAAGGAAGTTGCCCAAGGGCTTGTCGAGGGCATGGCGTCGTATCAGGATCCCGAGGAAAAAACTAGTTGACCCCATATTCATGACTATTTTGTCGCATGTTTTCCTGTACTTGTAATCAACATCGTAATTCAGACGACTTTTCTCTCATAACTTGTTGTGGAAAGCAGCAGAGGGTCGGTTGAAATGTGGAAAACAGGGATGCCATATCACGTGGCAGGCGCTTAGCGCCCAAACGCCGGGTCATGTTAAAAAGGTAATTATACAGAAGTACCAAACGTTAGCACAAGCATAATGAGTCAATCGGGGGGGAAAAAAAGAAGAAAGAGGATCCTTCAGCGCTTCTCGTCGTAAATTCCTACGTGACCGGTAGCCAAGTTGTTGAGCTCGTCTTCTTTGGCATCAAGGTCGCTGACAGACCACCAGAAAATGCCTCCTGTGACAAGGGCAAGGACACCCATCACGCCGTAGTTCCACACAAGTAAGGGATCAGCAGAGAGGGCTGCAAGGGAAGGAACTTTTTAGCGTTATGTTCAATAGGCGCAGGTTATCATTACGCACAAACGAAGGCCTCGCCGAGGGCAGAGGACAATGCCGACATAAACAAGAAGATGGACATGACGAGGGAACGCATGTTCTTGGGTGCCTTCGTGAAAGCATATTCCAGACCAGTGATGGATGCGAAGACCTCGCTGATAGCAATGAGGATGTAGCTAGAAGGACGGTTATATGAGGTGCCTGATCAAGGGATATTAAAGTTCTCTTACGATCCGGATTGAATCCAAACATTGAGGGGAGAGACATCATCGCAAGTAGATGCCTGGTTGCCGCATGGGTTGGTCTAGGAAATGCCGTTATCATCTGGACTAAAGGATCATTTTTGATAGGGGTACCTTGTAGATGTAGTGTTGGACGACTGTGATTTGTGTCGTAAGTCATCGAGCGTTCAGAGTTACATTTGGAGATCAGTTACCTGCAGCCCAAATCATGGCGGCGGCGCCTGTCATGAAACCGGCAGTGATCTTCTTCAAAGCGCTGAAGTTGATACCCATGCGACGGAGGAAGGGATAGAACTAAATCTCTTTCAATCTCCAAAATTATCTTCTTCTGAGATTTCGCAAACTTACGAACAAATCGCAGATAGGGATCAAGATGATCAAGGCGAAGGGATCAAGATTCGACAGGACATCGTTCGGAATGCCGTTAAGAGTCATTGTAGCAGCTTGCGAGGTCAAATTGTTGTTAAGCTGATTGTAGGTCAACCCTGTGTAACGGTAAGTTAGCGCCCATCAGTAGAATATTTTGGGAAAGCCCACGAACAGTAAATGGGGAACCACAAGAAGACACCGCAGGCTTTGATTCCACGTTGCACCTCGTCGACCCATTGATCATCAAAGTTCATCCAAGCCGGCTTCTCGCCGACCTGCTTACTAGGTTTAGCGTTCTCCCAGAATCCAGGGGCGGTCAAGTTCTTATAGGTCGTGACGGGGTTAAGGCTCCATTTACCCCGAGCAGCGTGTCGCCATAGCCGGAGAGCGGTGGCAAGAACTGAGCCAGTGGGCGGACTGCGTTCGTAGCGATTGCGTCCGAAGAAGAGGATGAGCGGGCAGAGTAAGAATACAACAGTTGGAAGAGTGTATGCGAGGTAGAACCCAACAAACTTGATAGGAAGGATGAGATTCAAGCCCGACTGTACTCGCAAAAAGTGCCCTACCTTCTCTGAGTATGTCATCCCTATTTGGCCAATTAGAGCTCCGATGTTAATCAGGAGATAGAAGTACTAGAGGTGCAACACGGGCATCAGGATAAATTTGGACCATTATCGTTGAGATAGACTTGCCATGTAAACTCTCAGCACTGTCAAAGATGGATCCACGATGACTCGCTCCCCACTGGAAGTTGTCACGACGAATAGCTTGGTGCGCTTGTATTGTTCCGCAACCAGAGGAGAGATGTTTGACTTGAACATTCCCGTTCCTGCTTTTTTTAGCTTCACCTAAAATAGAATAGGGTGATGACGAACCGAATCCCATAACTATCAATGCGATAACAAAAGGACCGATTGCACTCTTTTTCTCGATGACACCAGGGACCGCGGAGACGATGAGAATGATGTGCCCGATCAAGGCAATGGCGACAGCCCAGCAGATAGTCTTGAAACGACCCCAGTGGGCATCGGCGATGTAGGCACCAAACAAGGGGGTAACATAACACCTGATTCGGGGCGTTGGCAGACCGCGTGCACACGACCTAATTTTAGGCTCACCAGAACTGGTAGAATGTAGTGAGACCTGTTGAAGCACGCTGACCCATCCCCAAAGCACCCGCCTGGCCGTGAAGACCAGCAGAACCTGTGTGCGACCCCGGTGGTAGCGGTCGCTGGATGAAGTTGGTCTATTTGTTTAATTAGAATCGATGCTCAAGAAGCAGTGGTCATTATAACTTACGAAAACCACGCTTGAGCCATAGAACTTCAGAGATTGTTAATTGGACAATCGAAAAAGTAAAGAGGATGAGAGGAATGCACCGAGAAGCGTTCCGCAAGCTCAACAATGGCGATCACTGTTGTAAGTTAATAGAGGGGTAGTAATAAGAAACAAAATACACTCACAATAAGCGTTCCATGGAACGCTATCTGGGACACGGCGTAGTGTGGCCTTCTCCTCTTCAGTCGGAAACTCGAGGCCGTCATGAATACCGTCAAGCTCGTGTTCTTCCTCCAAACTCTTTTGGAGGGAATCACTGTCGCTTTTCTTCGTATCCATCTCAAGGATTGCTTTGTCCTTCGGGATTTCACTGGACATGACAAGGGTAAAAATTACCTGAGGACGGCGTCGATACAGAGGATAAAACTGCTTGGGTGACTGGCGAAAAGAAGCTCCGTCAAGTGATTGAATGGCTGCTTCGCTTCTTTATATTCACTCTCTTTGGTTGCACATGGCGTGGAACAGATTATTTTTAGATCGCTTCACAGAAGTGCCAAGGCGTAAGAATGTTGAACTCTTCCCACAGGGAGTTGGTGATTGCGCCTTGTGGTGAGATATGCCGTAAGGCCCACTCGAGTTCAGTTGAAGCTTCCTCTGCCAGAAAGGCAGAACATTCCTTGGGACTGACGACGAAGTGATCCTGCATTATGTGATAAGCGAAGAAGAATGAATTCATTTCAAGCTAACGTACCAACTACACGTTGCCTTCAAATAGCGGAGAAAGCCGGGTGTGGTATATCACCATCGCAGCCGATGTGCAGAATTAAACCCGGGGTCGAACCTCATGACAGTCGTGTCAACCAACTTTCTGAGTGTTCCTGAGTTCCAGTATGTGGGAATAGTTGGTGGTAGCAGGTTAAGATGTAGCCAGGCGTGTATGAGGCAAATATGAGATAGCGCTGACTCATCAAATGCTTTGTTTATCGCCAAAGTTCCAGTCAAATAACAAGCAGGCGCCTCCTTTTACTCGACCATCCACGATAACGACAGACGGTCCCCGTTTCACCAACAAACTCACATCGTCAGCTGCTGTCGACCATACTTCAGCGGCCCTAGGGCCTCAGAACCACGTCGACTTGGGAGAAGAGGCTGCTGTTTGTTGCAGAAAACAACCCAGTCCAGCGGTGAACCCGAAAACTTGAATGGCGACAAAGGAAGACCAAGAGACCCTACGCCTTCTCGTGCAACATGTTTCTCGAGCGTTCTACGAACCCAAATTTACCATAATTATGGACCAGCTCGCAAGGCACCCGGTGTAAGTAGGCATATCCGCATTTTGTGGGTACTTTGGTGCCATGCAGATCTTCCTGATCTCCTCTTCATTCCATATGAGCTTGATTATTGTATACTTTCTCTCTGTGGAGTTCCTGACGTTTTTGGTGCCATTTCAGCCTCAAAGACGATGATTTGGCGGGCCGGATGGGACTCCAGCCCAAAGAGCTGAACAAGGTCATTGCGGTGTTGTCCAATGACTCATTGGTGAAAATGTGGGTTCTTCTCTCTATCCTCTGGCTCTTGGGATGCAATGCCGACTATTCAATGTGCAGATATCGTCAGAACGAGCTGAAGGAAGGCGCTCAGCGGAGTGTTGGAAAACAGTACTACTACATTGACTACGAACATTTTTGCAACGTTGTCAAGTGGCGAATCGCCAAGATGAGACATATCATTGATTCCACCCTTCGTAACGTGCGTTCCTACCCTATCTAATTTCCTTTTCGCTCGAACATTACGGTCCATTACAGGAGCTCGACAACAAAGGCTATATATGCACCCAGTGCAAAAAGTCCTTTTCTCCCCTCGAAGTGGACAAGTTGATGGACTTCGCAAGGGGGATGTTCATCTGTGACATCTGCTATGCGGAGGTGATAGACAATGAAAATGCGGAGAGCGTTTTGGGCAGTAAGGATCGTATGCAGAGGTTTAACAACCAAATGCGTTTCATTCGGGAGGGTCTGCAAAAGAGCGAAGCTATGGTGCTACCTGCGTAAGTCATCTCCGTTCTTTACCTCTGTGTCGATATTGACTTCCTCCAACAGATTTGACGTAGCTGCTTGGATCAAACTGAACCCTTCAGAATCAGATAAAAATAAATCCTCATCTGTCGTCGCTGGGCTCAAGGTCGCAGGAGCTGATGGATCACGAAAGGAGGATGAGGGTGTGGGTGTGATGATGGCGATGGACAAGGATGAGTCCACACGTCGCCAGGAGAGGGATGCCGAGGCAGAGATAAAGAGGCAACAGAACGCACTTCCAGCCTGGCATTTGAAGAGTACGATCACTGGGGATCTAACGGCTCTGGGAGTAAAGGAAAGTGCGAGGGATGCGGCCATCGTCGGCGTTGGAGGAGCAGGTCAATTATCCAATGACGACATTTTGAAGGGACTGGGTGTTGTCGGCGGTTCCTCGAGATCAAATAGCCAGACAATGCATTCACAGTCGCGGGGTAATATGGAGGATATTAAACCTACCATCAATGTCGAGGCGGATTGTAAGTTTCTATTCGTTTTCTCGCCTGTTCCACCCGTTGACAATGTCGCTTGCCTTAGTGTATGACCAATACTATGCTTCTCTTGCTGCTTCATCTACTGCAGCATCTGCACAAGCAACGCCCACCGCCACTGGTGTACCTTCTTCATCGAATTCTCCTGACTTCGGGAATTCACCTCTGTACGACGATGATGAGGACAAAAAGCCAAACGTGGAATACCTGGATTCACTCAACGCGTATCGGAAACGATCAAGAAGTCAGGAGGACGTTGGTTCAGCGGACAAAATCAAGTTGGCCAAAATCAGCAATGGGGATTTGGAGACGGCGAATGGCCATGCGAACGGTCATGCGAACGGTTTCCTGGGGGTGAATGGGTTTGGCCATTACGGGAACGGCAACAGATTCAGCGCAGAATTTCAGGATCAAGTTATGCAGCCCCAAGAACAGGATGTAGGATTGGCAGTCCCTGAAGATGATCCTACGATTCTTGGTGAGCCTTTCTCTCTACATATTGTTTCCTTGTTCCTGATCACGTGTTTTTAAGTTAATGGTGCTCCTAAACCCTATTCACAAGTGACAGAGGACGACCATGACCTAATGACGCCGGACGAATATACCGCGTTCTTTGAGGTTATGCAGGCCCGGTCATAGTGCCCACTGGAAGCTTCACAAGCTCCTAATTAATTCTAGGGCTACAATTTCCCTCTTCACTCAAACTGGAATCAAATCAAATTCCATGACAGCCCTCCAGTTCCGTGGCTCATCGGGACGACATTTTCCAATAGGATTTGGCCTGGTGGAAGTAATGGTACTTAAAGCCTTGAGGGTTACATTTTTTCACGGGATAAATGGCGGAGAATTTAGATGTATGTATGAGCGTCGGTTTACCTTAGTGCAGTGCATATATTAGTACTTTCTAATGAGATCATCTTGTAGTATCAGCTCGCAGGTTCGAGAACTCGTTACTTGCGTCTGGATATAGACAACTGTGTTGTATAACTAACAAGTTCCTGCGCAAGTGCTTCAACTTCCTATGTAGGTATAGGTCGGCCGTGTGATGTCCTCTGGTTTCGAGGATGATAGCCTCTTCTGGAAGTCTCAGCAAACTGCGAAACAATCCACCTTTTCCTGGTTGCCATTCGCCACTCATATCAGTACTACCGGCGTTGTTGATTCCGGAGTTTGCTGTTGCGTTGGTAGCGCTTATCGCAGCAAGTTGGCAAGATTTTGTAGTATTGCCGTTGCAGGGATTTAACCCACGGGATGACCGTGGCCGTCTCTGTACGATCGAGGAACCTAAATTTATAGAGGGATCAGTAAGAAAAGCGAAAACGAAAGTGATAAACTACTAACCCATTGGTTTCCCAATTCCTTCAAGTCAATCAAATCGGCAATGGCAGCGTCAAGGTGTTGATCTTCCCCTTGTGAGTATCCATAGGTCTCGTGCAGCCGTTCGACAAGACGCTCTGCCGCACCGACGTTCCTCGAAATGATGAATCCTCGAATCATCGAGGTATATATCACCATATCGTATCTTGAAACTTTGAACTTTTTCACAAAATTCTCCCCAGTCCGCCATGAGGGACGATTCATCTGAAAGTTGGCCTTATTCTCCAGCTTGTCAAGGATGGAAAATGCCTGCTCCACGTGCCCTCTGCGGGCGTAAAACCCAGCCAACTGGGAGAAGTGATACCTGGTAGGTAGAAGTCGAGAAGCGAGCATGTCGTTGAGAATCGTTGCGCCAAAGCCAGGGCCATAGACGTGCATCAGAGGCACGAGGAAAGGGGTGAAGGCGGCGGCACCGACGTACCTCCTCCTAACCGTAGGAGCGAGCGGTTCGACAGCAGCAATGGCACTGCTCGACGCGACATCCTTTCCGGTCCGGGCGAAGGATACCAATTCGTCGTATAAGCGTTTGAGATCAGCGTCGTTCTTTGTCGTTTTGGCCAATGCTTCCCAGACGAGGTTGTAATGTTCAGCCAACGGCCAAATTTTGCCTACAGGGATTGAACGTCCTTTGTTGAAGTCGTAGAATCTTCTGAGGTTCATCCCTTGACGATTCTGACGTTGCATAAAATCTATACGATGGAGGACAGCCTCGCGAGGGACGCCGCTGAGATGGAAGTGGTCTGCAAAGGCTCTGATGACCAGGTCGTATCTCTTCAGTCGACGATAAAAAAGCATCTCTGCAAAAACAAAATTTCGCGTCGCGAGAAAACCGCTTCGAATGGCTTTTTCAATCAGCATTTTCAATGCAATTGTTCTACCCGTCGCCAGGTAGCCATTCATAAAGTTCACGAGCGTCGAGTGGTGTGGGATTTCGGTGGAGGAGCCAATAGTACTCTTCAAATAGCGGAGCCCTAATGCGAGGTTCTTGCCAAAGTCGAAAGGGTCGGCTATTTTGGCTCGAGGGAATTTGGTGGCCTGCAAGTCGATCATCCTGTCTCGCGATTCTCCTTCTCCCATGGCAGCTACAACGCGGAGTTTCTTGATGACAGGGATATGGGTCCGATATTTTCTTTTTAAAAGAGGGTTTTGCAAAAGCGTATCGTAGGCGTCAATAGGTAACTTGAAACGTGGATTCATTGGATCAGGCAACATCTCCAAGGCCTCCGACAGACGATTGGTGTAGGTCAGGGCCCGAATCGCCATTCCGCGAGACCACTCGAAGATATAATCTGGCATGTCTTCAGGCAAATCTGGCGGGTGCTTTTTGCAGAAGTTGCAGTAGGAAGAATTGAACTCTTCCATGAAGGACCGGACGGCTTCGGCAGTGGAATGGCGGATGATGGTGGGAAAGTTCTGAGTTGCCACGTCGCGGGCGTAGCCCTTGGCCACTAGTGTAAGCGAGAACCGACGAAGGAGGGCAATGTCGGTCAGAGGTGCATTTAGAATTTTTCTCCATCTCTGAGCGAAACTGCGGTTGGAGGACGGATCACATGGGGGTATGAGTGTAAGCCACGCGAAAAACTCCTCGATTTGCTCCGAAGACCGAAGCCCTTGCTGCTTCAAAATCGCAAGGGCCCTTTGTTGAAATTTGGCAGAAGCCGGGACATCGACTCCTAAATCCCACATTTCTTGAAGCAGGCGGTATGCCTTGGTGTATTGCTTCGTCTTGACGAGGTCGACCAAAACCCCAGTGGAAACAGAAGCAGAATGGTCCTGCGCAGTTGTCAACGGATATTCGAGGTATTCTTCGGGCGGGTCTTCAAATATTGAGCAGTCCGCAGTTGGCTCTGGAAGGAGGGGTGGTAATTGGGATTCGATGAGTTCCATAATGGACGGTTTGGGGACTGTGGATCCGTCCTGAATTCTCTGATAATCCTCGAAGTTCTCTTCGAACACATCGGCGCTCTGCGCCAACTTTGATCTGAGAAGTGGGGCGCTCTCTGCAGCAGCCAAGCTTGTTTCTATCTGCGAAAGATGTTCAGGCGTGCCAAGCTGTTTGACAATGGGTATGATTTCGTCCTTCACAAACTCCGTATGTCCCCGGGTAGCCAACGAAAGTGCAAACTGCAAGAGCAGAGCTATATTGGGCGTCTCTGGGGTTACAAGAATAGACTTTATTTGTCGAAACGCGTCCAGGTCTCCACTGGTGGTAGCAAAGTCGATAATATCAGTGATGGCTTGACTGGCGTCCTCGAAATTCCCTTGCTGTACGAGGATAACAAGTCGGCGGATGGCGTCCACGTCATCGAAAACGTCAATTGGATAGGGGTTCTTCGATTTCTCGTTGTCATCTGGTGAGTCGACGAAATGGTGAGTTTGCCGAAGAAAAATTGTGGTTGAATGGTGGGTCCGCGGTGAACTTGATATCCAGCGAGAATTAGGGAGTAAGTTGAGCTGTCTGCGAATATGTGCACGACCTACGTGCACACCCTGTGCGCGTAGGATCGGCCATGAGGCTGGCAGCATTCAGAGAGGCCCCGACAATATGAAGAACTGGTGGCGGCGAGAACTTTTTGTCACGAGAGTTATGTCACATCACAAGGTGTGATAAGATTGGTTCAACATTGAAACATGGTTCGCCTCCCTCATATACCACTCTGCCCGCTGGTCGAGCCGTCCGCCTAGAACGTCCTATTTTTCTATAAATCAGCCTATATTTTTCTTTACTATGCAGAACGTGTCCGATAGTCCGCCTCGCGCACCGCCAATCAAGTACACTGCACCTCTGGGAACTCGCTGGGACAAGGAGAAGGCAGCTGCTGGTGGTGCAGCCGCTTTCGATCTACCGACAGACCCTAAGAGCATCGGACCGTGGATTCTTGGCGAATGTGTTGGAAAGGGCGCATCTGGGCGAGTCAAGATTGCTAAACATCGCCGAACTGGCCAGCTCGCTGCTGTCAAAATCTTACCTATGGCTCCCCTTGTCAATTCTCGCGCATCTCTTGCAACCCAACAGGCGAAGTCTGAGAAGCAGCGCCTTGGTATAGATCGCGAGATTACCATGATGAAGCTCATGAACCACCCAAATATCATGCGAATCTATGATGTCTACGAAGGCGACAAGGAGCTTTTTCTCGTCTTGGAATACGTCGAAGGTGGCGAGCTGTTCGATTTTCTGGTTAACCGAGGGAGACTTCCACCGAACGAGGCTCTGATTTACTTCAGACAGATTGTCTATGGACTCAACTATGCCCACACATTCTCTATCATTCATCGTGATCTAAAGCCAGAGAACATTCTTATTGCTTCACTTTCACCTCCACAAATCAAAATCGCCGATTGGGGTATGGCCGCTTTTGCTCCTCCTACGCTTCAGCTGGAAACGAGCTGTGGTTCTCCTCACTATGCTAGTCCTGAAATCGTCAATGGTGAAAAGTACCAAGGAAATGCCACGGATATCTGGAGCTGCGGTGTAATTCTGTATGCGTTGCTCACTGGGAGGCTCCCTTTTGACGATAAAAATGTGCGCACCCTTCTTTCCAAAGTCAAGAGCGGGAAGTACGAAATGCCATCCTGGATCGACCCTCTTGCTCGAGACTTACTGAGTAAAATGCTCATCGTCGATGTCAAGGAGCGTATTACCGTGAGTCATATTCGACCAGGTCTCAAAAATTACAAGTGTTTACCTTGTAATTCTCTAAAGATTCCGGCTATACTCTCTCATCCCTGGTTACTTTCGCAGCCTGCCATACCCTTCTCTTCTCCTGATGGAGCTGCATATACTCTTCTGGCTCCGCCTCTTCCCCCTTCGCCCAGCATATTGGCCCGCCCTATTGTCTCCGCTGATAAAATTGATTTAGAACTTTTCTCTTCACTGCGTATCATCTGGGGCCGTCACACTGACCCACAAGGAGACTCCATCAGACGCGATCTCTGTGCCCCTGCGGGTCGAGGCGTCCACGCGAAGGCTTTTTATTTCTTGCTTGGGAAGTACCGCGAGGAATCCCAGAGGATTAGAACCAACGACGCTGAGCATGAGTTACGGCGGCGGTCAATGGCGCCCCCGATTGACCTTGAGACCCTTAAGTTTAATCTTGGCTGGGATCTCGAACATTCCAGTGGTCTCCGAAAATACCAAGGACCGAATCCTCGTCCCAATTTCTCAACCCCTCCGGAATCTTTGACGACAACCGTGTCCGAGGCTGCACCTTCGTATTCTTCTCATATTTCGATGGGACCTCCACCTAGCGTCATCTCTCGCAAAAGGACATTAACTGAGGGTAGTTTTCCCTCGAAAAATCCTCCTGAATCGCTTGCCGCCCACCTACCTCGCGAAAAGGTACCAGAAGAACGCCAGAAGTCTCAAATGCCAACCCGTCAAGGTGTTCTACCGCCCTTCAGTGCAACTCAAGTTCGCCCGAAATCATCGTTGGGAGCAGTGGGCCATGGCGGTCCTCGACATTCGCCTACACATCGGGCATACACGTCTTCCATGGTTTCCGATGGCAGAGCAAACGATCAAGTTGGACCGACATCGATGGGCTTTTCTCGCAACTTGCAGCAAATCCAAGCCAGATCTGCTTATCCTGCAACCCACAGGCCCAAGTCTTCTGCGGGGCCAATCTCACCCTTCGTTGATGCGGACAAGAAGGCCATGTTCTCGCCATCGGTGTTACCTAGGTCTCCTGTCTTGAACATCGGCCAACCTGGCTCCAGCCGTCAGCCGTTGAGCCCCAAAATCCTTCCTACTATCGGTGTACCTTCGCTCGCTGAGGTGAACCTGCCGCTTTTGACTGCGCCGAAGACGGAGGATCCACAGCTCCAACGCACCATGGATGACATTACTCAGAAGGTTAACGATCTCGTTCAGGCTGTCACTCAAGCGCCGACCATCATCGGCGATGGAAGAGAGACGGCTAAGACGATCACGCATACGAAGACTAGTGGGGATAAGGAAAACCAAAGTATTGATGAAGATTGGAGCCACGTTAGTGCGGAAGGCAACCATTCTGGAGGAGTCGGGCTAGGAGTGGGAGTTATCGTCAACCGGGACGTCGGGAAAGACATGGCAAACGTTGGACTCCCGGCTATTTCTCCTGCGAAGGTAAAGAAGGAGAAAGAGAAGAAGGCGAGACGTGAGTAACATTCTATCCATTGAAGGTACATCCTGTAACACAATTTCTATGTGTAGCCCCTCCACTTGAATTGCCATCTCAAAATCCTGGCAGGCGCTCGACGTTTACGATGCTTGGTTCACCCATCGCGCTGTCGTCCCCGGTCCATCCTCCGCCCTCCAGTAGACTTCTGACTTCTCCTGTCGTTGGAGAATTCAAAGGTTGGTTCTCAAACCTGTTCAATTGGAAAAATTCAAACGGCCAGGGTGGTATACTATACTCCGTTGACAATA
>Ga0307517_10010047_pt1 | contig 13304 bp, 14 predicted proteins | sample 23_EM_MG_FD_194515 | JGI IMG/M metagenome (GOLD analysis project Ga0307517, IMG submission 194515) | Populus trichocarpa ectomycorrhiza microbial communities from riparian zone in the Pacific Northwest, United States - 23_EM | ecosystem: Host-associated > Plants > Roots > Unclassified | place...
AATGAAGGCAATTGCGAACCTCATGTTATAGTGAGTTCATATTTTTCTCGGGGTTTGCATTATTTTATTTCATTTTCGCCATCAGTTACCCATTGGTCTACATTATTTGTGTCCTACCCAACACTGTATCTCGATGGCTCTCTTTCCACGACGCTGCATCGGATGGCATCCTGAACGGCACTATATCACCCTTTCCTCCCTACCAATTCACGTTCTTCGCCAACACAATTTATGCCCTCTCGGGGATGTTCAATGTCATCCTCTTCTTTGCAACCCGTCCCGAACTCGTCGTCAGCCCAACCTTTACTATCGACTCTGAGCAACTCCCCCTAAGTGATCATGATCACTCTGGGGTCAACTCAAATAACTTCGGCCATCTCCCACACCGCCAAGCCACAGGGCTTTCCCCTAACGTTGTAGAGACATCGCCCCAGTCTGAGTGGACTCCGAGTGACCTCCTTCATGCATCCCCCCTCACGGTGCAGACATCGTTACCTTCTCGCAGGAGTGGCTCCCTTACTGGGTACCCCCCACTTGAGAGAGGTGCATATCAACGGTCGAAAGGATCGTCACCCCAGGAACAAGAGGAGGATTATGGCCACCTTCCTCCAAATTAGATTCTTCCAAGTGGTTTGGCTGCACATATCGTTTGTTACATTTATACCTTCCCATTTCTGTAGCGTTTATCAATTACATGGACGTTGGACAATCCACTTCCAGCGTATACCAGCCGATGTCTTTCTTACATTAATGTAATAGTCCCATGAACTAAATACCAGCAACTCTGTCCAAGTTTTTCTTGACTTTCCGCACCTGTTCCTCAGTCGAATCATGTTGCGACACCACAATAACATCTTCCTCCCCGACCGGGCTTTCCAGCGTACTCAACTGGCTGTCCAACGTCGAAGCTTTCATAAAATGGCCAGGCCTCTTCTCCATTCTCTCCATCAAGAGTTCCCGGCCGTCGATAAAGACAAAGTATGTCGGTAGCAAGATGTCACGACAGGAAATGAGTGACTAAACTCCATGTAAGCCCCCAACACCTCCCGTTTGTCTGCACACCAGGTCTCTAATACTACCGACCCTTCAAGCTCAAGGTGGAACGTAGGAGCTGGGAAATTTACGTCAAATCCCCGATCCTTTGTCCGCGGTATAACCGATGATCAATATATGATCTCCAGTCGGTCTCCGGTCGATCTCCTCTTCGGACTTTGGCGCTCACGTCCAACTCACAACTTCTACCATCTTTAACATTTCTGCCATAGCTCAAGGGTCAAGCTCCGTGGGACTGAGGTCAAGCTATAATTCTAGGATTTTGGTAAGGAGAGATAGACACGAGTCAAGTCGTGACTCGTCGATGGTCTATGTATATAATTATAACACTGATCTTCAGCGCCTTAAGACCTTTACATGAGGCTGTTCAGCAGAATTTGCAAGTCCCATGGGCACATTTCTGGAACTGGCCGTGCCAAACAGGTTCCAAAATTAAATCAAAATCCCACATAACTTAATTATGACGGTGTACGTCCTTGGGAGTCCCGATGTCAGCGCTCAGTTATATACCAACCCTCGCCTTTGTAACCTTGTGTTCAAGCGACTCCCCCTTTCCCATGTCGTCCCCCCAGTTAACCTTCGGTCAAAGAGTTGGGCTCCTCTTCACCGTTGAAGGTGCCATGTAAGTCCATCATCAGAATTTGCTGTTATATGTTGACGCATAACGATTCTCATCAAGCTTGTCGCTGATATCTGTGTCCCTCGTATTGGGGCTGTCTATAGTAATTTTTCAAATCAACCCGATTCCCATTGACAATGATCTGCTGTACTCATTTACGATTCATAGTACAAATGGTTGCAACGGACAGTAATCTCCTGGGGCAGGAGAAACCTTAGGCGACCAGATGCCAGTGATTCAAGTCTCTTCCTAAATTTAATGCTTGCAGATCTCGTGCAAGCCATAGGTATGTCGGATCTTGAGATGTCCCTTCGCAAACAATAACGTTATCTTCCAGGAATTATGCCAAGTATCAAATGGATACAGGACGGGGTCAGTAGTACCAATCCTTCAACATCACAGAGTCCAACTGAGTTAATGACAGGTCGTCACAGAGGGTCATTTATGCACGGCACAGGCGGCTTTAAAGCAGGTTGGGATAAATGGTGTGGCGTGGACGTGCGTGTTCGCATTTTTTTTCCCCTCCTTCATCGAGGCTTATACCTTTTTGATAGATCTCTGGTGTGTCCTCTGCCACTTCTCTTCCCAAAATATTTTCTTACGTGCCATCCCTAGGCTATCGCCGTCCACACCTTTTTGGTCCTTGTTCTCAGGTGGAACCCACCGAAATATTTTTCCAAGGCCATGGTCATTGGAGTTTGGGTGCTTACGGCTGTGATAATTGGAATCCCGTACGCTGTGCATAGAGACCAACGCTATTATGGAGAAAATGGCTACTGTAAGTCTACACCCAGTTTCTTGAGGAATCGCTAAAACAGAAATCGCTCACCTGCAGGGTGTTGGATCACGGGAAATTTCCGTGCTGAAGAGATCGTCACCGAATATCTCTGGGTGTGGTTGACGGCTGCAGTCATGACCGCCCTGTACACCATAATGTTTGCTGTCATGCGTGGCTGGTTTGTCCTTGACAATCACAATAATCCCAGTGATAGAGAAATGGAAGAGGGAGAGACAGAAGGAGAAAAGGAAATGAAGGCAGTTGCGAAGCTCTTAATATTGTGAGTTCATTCCTCTGGGGGTTTGCATTATTTTATTTCATTTTGGCCATCAGTTACCCAATGGTCTACATTGTTTGTGTCTTACCCAACAGTGTATCTCGATGGCTCGCTTTCCGCCATGCTACATCAGATGGCAATATGCCATCCTTTCCTCCCTACCAATTCACATTATTTGCCAACACAATTCTAGCCCTCTCGGGGATGTTCAATGTCATCCTCTTCTTTGCAACCCGTCCCGAACTCATCGTCAGCCCAACTTTTACTATCGACTCTGAGCAACTTCCCCGAAGTGACGAGCCAAATAATTTCGGCTATCTCCCACACCGCCAATCCACGGGGCTTTTCCCCAACGTCGAAGAGACATCACCCCAGTTTGATTGGACTCCGAGTGACCTTTTTCATGCATCCCCTCTCACGGTGCAGACTTCGTTACCTTCTCGCAGGAGTGGCTCCATCACTGGGTACGCCCCACTTGAGAGAGGTGAATATCGACGGTCGAAAGGATCATCGCTCCAGGGCCAAGAGGAGGATTATGGCCACCTTCCTCGAAATTAGGTGGTTTGGCTGCACCATCGTTTGTTACATTTATAGCTTCCCATTTCTGTAGCGTTTATCATTTACATCGACGTTGGACAATCCCACCTCCAGCACATACCAGATATCTTTCTAACATTAATGTAATAGTCCCATGTACTAAATACCAGCAACCATGTCCAGGTTTTCCTTAACTTTCCGCACCTGTTCCTCAGTCGAATCATGTTGCGACACCACAATAACATCCTCCTCCCCAACCGGGCTTTCCAGCGTACTCAACTGGCTGTCCAACATCGAAGCTTTCATAAAATGGCCATGCCTCTTCTCCATTCTCTCTATCAAGAGTTCCCGGGTGCCGTCGATAAAGACAAAGTATGTCGGTAGCAAGATGTCAGGACATGAATCCGCACCTTCAATATCGATTGAGTGGAAGGGAATGGTGGTGGGATCCTTCTTCCTCTGCTTCCCGCGCAAAATATTGCGATAGTATTTCTTCAAAGCAGAGCAGCTGACCACCACACCCTTAACGCGCCCTTCCTCCGTCTGCGCTTGCTGTTGTTGCTCCTCGATCTTCAGGATGGCTGTCCTCCTGATGAGCTCAAGCCAAGGCTCACGATCGGCGTCATTCAATGGCTGGCCAGACGACATCTTCTCCACGTTAGCCTTGGGATGTAGGTCGTCACCTTCGACGAACGGCATCGCTAACGCTTGACTCAGTGCCATACCGAGTGTTGACTTGCCCGTCCCGGAGACACCCTGTTGCGAGCTAAAATATCAGCATGGGTTTTCCATCCTAGCAAAGGATTATTGCGGACCATGACAACGATGAACACAGCGCCCGTGTTCTCAGAGTGTCCAACCATCCCCGACCAACTTGGAGTTAAGACCAGAAGAGAGAGAAACAAGGATCGATGTAGCATTTTCTCCTTTCCTCACATCCGGGTTATGTAGTCGGTGTCCAAGCTGTGATCGATGATCGATGATCCTTCGAACATCGGAACAAATGACGGATGGCGTTTTTCGGGGATCCGGCACATGAGGACCGGGTTCATCGCATTCTCCATGATCATTGAATGGCATGGCACAGCCAACGGTGAAAAAGCCAAAACCACCTATGATAATCAATCAAGAGTGATTGTATTAGACATACAGGTTTCAGGGATACGAGCGATTTGTCGGGTGTGATGGTGCGAAAGCATGTACGATATGTAAGAGATAGCAAAGCAGACGAGCGCGCCTTTGTGGATACAAGATTGGGAAAATTGCCCAGATAGAATTCATCAAGGAAAGAAAAAGGGATGTTCAATTCTAAGGAAAAGGAATGTAAGAGTATAAGAGAAAGGAAGCCTGAGAGAAGGCAATGGGTGAAACCCAGAACTATGAAGAGGGCCGAACACCAGGAAGCCCTTGAATATGAAAAAAAAAAGAATGGACCGATAAACAGATTCTGACAGTAATCATGGAGGATCGCCGGCAGTTGCCGCTGCGTGCAGCATTGGCAGCGAACGTTGACGTTGCCGCGAAAAGTCGATCGTGTTATACGCTGGCGGAGGAACGTCGAATATTGAACTGCTAGGCAACGGTGCTGGGGGTAAATCCCTTTGCGGATTCGTCAACACGTGTACCCAATTCGTCAAGTCCTCCTGCGAAGCTTTAGTTATGGGCGGCTGCCGGCTGTGGTGTGGGACTTGCATAAAGTCCTCGGTGCTTTCGATAGGAATCTGCTCCTCAGGTACTGGTTCCGGCACTAGGGGTGCAGGTGGGACGATGTTAGGCGTGGGAGGGAGGGACCGCTGAGGTCGTGGGGGCGGCGATGTGAGAGATCTGAATGAAGCATCGTTGCGCAAGTGATTCGAACTTTGCACTCGTCGTGCCAGATGAGGGCCCGAGTCGATGGGCGGCACAGGCGGGGGTGGTGGTAATGGTCTTCGTATTGAGGAAGAACGCGGTCGATTGAGGTTGGACGTATATGACCGGACACTATTTGAACGCGCAAATTGGCTATCTCCGCTGTCCTGGACAGGTGAGTCTGGGGGCGGGGGTGGCAGGTCGCGCGATGGTCTGAAGGTCACAGAAATGGGTGTAGAAGGTTGAGAACTAAAGGCTCTACCATTCAGAGATTTAAATCGCGGAGGAATCTGCGGAACTGGAGGTCTGCTTTGCGAGTTATCGTAGAAGGATGGATCAATGTGGGTATGGGAAGGTGCTGCCGTGGAATGAAAGAATGATTCGGCGAGAACGCTGGGTGGGCGTGTGTCATCAAAGAACGTGTCATCATCATCGTCGTCGTCGTCGTCGTCGCACACAGTTGACGCCATTGTCGTTTTCGGACTAGCGGGCCGTAAGGGTGAAGAATCGAACTCTGCGTCGGGGCTCGAGGTTCCACCTAAAGTCGGCGTGCGTGGAAAACCTGGTGTCGTGGGGGATAGCGATGACGATCCTTCTGACAATCTCGACCTTGATTCCGCACCGGCAGCGATTTTGGGATAAATTGGCTCGCCGAACATAATTTTGCGGAATTTAGGATCAGAAGTGGAAGGGAGATCAGGCATCGAGCTGGACCCCTGCCCGCTGGATCCCGATACTTGGATGCCATTTCCTTCATATTTACGCACCACCATCCACTCCTGAAGGTCGGTGACGAGAAGCAATGCCGTAATCAGGACATAATCCAAAAGCAGTACTGAGACTCCTTGGTAGACGGAAAGCGCATTTGCATCATATCTGTCGGAAAGACTCTCAAAAAATGTCAAGGTGATTTGTTCCTGTCCTTTGGGCGTTTCAAGAATTGCTACCGGCCCTTTGACAGAAGCGGTCGTGCACTAGACTTGTATCAATGCTGTGCATTCGGACGCGGACGGAGAGCAGATGTGCCTTACCCAGTAAGTGTTACCATAACGCTTCCACTTTAAAGGTTGAGAGTAGTTGGGTATGTTAAACTTGCGAGGAGAACTGTAATAAAACCGTCAGAAATTTGACCACTAAGGGTGTGTGGGGCGAATTTTATTGATGGCTTACTTCGGGTTAACGGCGGGTTTAAGTAGCGTCTCTCCTCCCAGATAACGAGTACCCCTCAATTGAATGTGGACACCGTCCGTGTAGCCTTTCCCTACGGTCTTCGTGGGTAACATACGGGGCCATTTTATCGATGCTGTTTGGAGGGAAGCTCGTTTGTCATCGTTCCACGTAATTGTGGTCAGTGTTCCGACAGTCTTAATTTCGTAAAGTGGACCTCTCAACGTGTCGTTCCCGATGGTTGAGTCCAGAAACGAGCGCGACGATAGTTTCAAAGTGAGTAGAGGCGATTTGGTGTGGACAGGTGGCTCGATAGCGTCATGCCGGCGCAGTAACGGTCCTAACGGAAGCTTGACCATTGGAAGAATAGCCCGGGTACTTGTGAGGATGTGTACTGAGGGTACCACAGAAGTTTCCGATGCAGAATTCGAGCGACCTCGGCGCACGAAATCCTTCATGGTGTCGTCCAGAGAGTTAGATGAGAGAGTCCATCCCAACGCCGGAAGCTTGTCCAATTATCGAAATAAATGATGCTGAGGTAATGACCGTAATGCATCAAAACGCCGCAAGTGGTGATGGCATGTGGGCTGCTGATAGGCGAACTCCATATGAACGCAGCTCGGCAGCAAGGTCGGTTCATCTGATCGTAGAGATACATCGTTTCAAGGCAGATCCCACGGAACGGATTCGAGAGATGCGAGGAAATGCCCTGAGATGCCTCGGTCAAACAGCGTCGGGTTTTTCATTGGAGAATTCTGCCGGTTATTGGAGATCATGGCCACTCGGTGCCAAATGATTTTTATGATGTATTTAAATAAGTCCTTACCATTGAAAGAAAAGAGATACCGTTCAGTGGCCGTGAATAAGAAGGTGGTGAAAAGGTGAATGTAACAGCCGTGACAAAAGCCCACGAAATAAACAAGACCATCGTTTCTCTGCTTTCATCCGTACCAACACTATCCCATCAGTAACTTCTCGCATAGCCATGTCTTCTAGCGCTACCAGCCCATCCGGCAACAAGTAAGCCTGATATCATATCTTCTTGGCCCGGGTTGACGCGTTATGGTGACCAGAAACACCAAAGGTGAACGCAAGAACAGCAACGCATCGCCATCAGCTAAAGGAAAAGGAAAATCCAAGGCCACAGACGCGGGGCCAATGGAGGAAGAGGAAGAGGAGGAAGATGAAGAGGAGGAAGATGAAGAGGAGGAAGAGGAAGATGACTCCGGTGAGGAGGAAGGGGAGGATGAAGAGGTTCGTTACGCGTCTTCTGTCGTCTGGTGTCCCGATTCTACGCGCCTTCTTGAAAATGTGAAACTTATATTTGATCTTGCTAGGACGAAGAAGAATTTGAGGAGATTGACCCCCGTGCCATTGTTGTCCGTCGTACTCGTGGTGTAAAGGTTGACTACACCTCCAAGGAAGCCCTCGAAAAAGCCGGCCTCAAGGGTGATGAAGATGAGGACGAAGACGTCGAAATGAAGGATTAGAGGTGTTAAAAGCGACGCGTCGTTCAATTAAGCTTGTACGTGGCTGCTGTCCTGGTCTTTGTCTCGAATCAGCTCATCAAATCGTATCTGCCAGGCCAGGGTCCTAGATCCTCACACTAGCCTGATAACGCCCGCTCAAATTGCTATCAAATTGTTTTCTTTTGGTTCCGATTTTGTTGCTCTTCCAAGAGAACTGATAAATTGCTACTTATGTATCTTCCAATCGTCCAATTTAGTGTTGTATTTCACCCCTGTACACCACCAGGGACATTTATTGTCTGTCTTGTCAAATCTGCGACAGCTCCCATCTTATGTCAACTGTCTACACAATCAACTCTCATGCCTCTCACCTGCTCGTTGCGAAACACATGGGCTGCGCTAGCCGTAGGTTATGTAGTTGATTCATCGAACCGTCGGGACCCGCAACTAGAAGGGCATCTTCAATGGCATGTGAACCCCTTTGTACGATGAAACAGGGATTTGGTTCCTTCATAACTGCCTTGCGTCGGATAATTCCACTTCCAAGTAAGACCCATAATGCATCGGTTGAGCAGAAGGGGCTCTGGTTCGGAGTGTCAGGCTGTTGTTCAAGCGCATTCGAAACATTCAAAGGTCTTGAAGGATATAAAGGCCGCAGCGTACAGCGCCGATGACCTCGGCTTGAGTACGATGCGAAGTTCGGTCTATCTACCACCACATGGTAGATTTGCACGGATCCGACGGTCTGTTTTCCTCCGTGCGCGATCCATGCCCTAGCCCCAAACCAGTCGAACATGGATTGACGTGCCGCGGCTGAATGCATACGTATTGCAGACAGCCGCAGACCTTTCCCCTCAATTCTGGAATCCTGTTCGGCCGGCCTGCGTTGACGAAATAGGTATGAGTGGCGCATTGTATGAGTTCTGCTCAAGGCGTTCACAGGATCCATAACGAATGGAGGTCGTGGCTCCGATCTTTTACTCGTGTACCGGAATGGTTCCAAATTCTCACTCAACGCCTATACCTGTCAATGGAGCCCGGTTTGGCAAAGTTACTATATTTCCTCAACAATGGTTTCCAAGATGGTTCTCATAAATCTAACAAGTGAGCAATATATTTATGTATCCAGATCAGGGCACTTGAGAAATATATAAGGATATGCCCAGATTTCTCCTCATACTTCCACCTACCCGGAGCACACCAAGTGTATATTTATACCCCTCCGGAAAACTCGCGCCTAATCATTTTAAGGGTAGGAATCATCCTTGTGCACAGGCACCAACCTCGGAGCGTTTACTAGCGAGCAAAATGTACGGATTCGCCAACGCCGGGGCAAACTCCAAGGCATATATCCCACTGCCTCCCACTGCCTCCTACCGGGAGCATTACTCCGGAGGCCGGTGGATGAGCCTAGGCTTGAGGCGGATTGGTGTTCATGAACGCGGTCCTATAAGGGGGGTTTTTATAAAACTCTCCAGTGCCTTTGGATCCTCCTAGTCCCTGAACTCCCCTAGAGCTTAGGTGCTAGTGCACCACACGCGCCTCTCAGTCTTGCGGGGTTTCCCATACGTTGCACAACGATCATACGCCGTGGGCGGAAAATTATTCTATCCTGGACAGTGAATGTATTATCAAAAATTAAAATACGTCCGGAAATTGACAAAGACATCAGCGATTTTCAATGATTATGGTCCCATATATGACCATACCACCCTGTATATGCCTCCATAATCAACCTGACATGGTTCAGCAATCACTGATACGCCCAGACATTCTAATTTCGATTTTCCCAACTGACATCACTCAGTTGTTGCATGATCAATGTGAATTGAGTATTCAAACACTGCACACCCTCTCATTTCCATGCGCATTCCTTCCGCCAACTATCCAATGAGGCTTTCGGAACATTTTATATATATCAAATCCACATATATATTGCCCGCCGAAGATATTGAGCGATCCAAGTCGCATAAACTGTGGACAGCTTTCAAACCTGGAGGACTCGGATATTCAGTGCCTCGTCTATCTTTGCCTAAAAGTCATTTCGTTGATTGACTCTAGGGTACAGAATTAGAACCGTCAATGACCTACATTAGACTTCAATCAACACATCTAGATGTGGCGAGGATCATCGACAAACGTTTGCAAATTTCAAGCAAAATGTGACAACAGACCCGGGAATCAGGCTCGTTAACGAAACAAGCGACTTGCGGATGACTCCCCAATATTTGGGAGTGGTGGAGTGGTGCTCCAGAGGATATATTGCGGAACAAAAAAAAAATTCCTTGAATGCGGCCTGTTCGAGGATGTGCCAATGAACAGGAACTTGATGGTGTGAATAGAGCCTAAGAGGTTCTCGTCCAGCGAACACGAAGTTATCCGGATTCTAAAGAAAGGGCGAATCCGAGATCTCAGGGGTAAGGCAGCATATGTCAGTTCTGCCTTCAAACATTCGAGCCAAAACGTGAATTCCCTGATGGAGTTCGGTGTGATCAGAACCGATTCAGACATCCAGATTTTCAAGTCGAAACGGATGACATCGACAAAGATAACAATAGAGTAGGGTCCAGATAGATCCGCTATGTAAAAAGGCACCCTGATGAACGAGGCTCCCGTGAAATTAGCATTGGCGTTAAAAGAAATGACGTGATTGAGCAATCCTGAGGCAGGTTTTGGGCCGTAGGATATCATCTCTCTCTATAGCATGGAACCAGGAATGGGAGTCGGCGGGTGGTGCTGCGGGATGCCCAAAAAAATAAATACTATTTTCCATGTATGAGGTACGTCGTCGCAACTCACTGATGCTGGATTGTGATACTACGCTATCGGTCAGGATAAATGACAGGTTTCATGGATGACGACGTATGCATAACGAATCGGTCAGCGATAACAGCGAGGGGTGGGCTGACTCCTGAGCGGCCGTGATGAACAGAGTGTTCAGGGATGGTGAGAGGTATGCACTAGAGCTGCAGCTGCCAGCTCGTCATTCGAATGGGCTTCGCCGCTAATATTTGGGCTTCAGTTTCACTGCGGAGCGACTTGACGTGAAGATCCGACCAAGATTCGCGTCAATCAGCAAGACGACAAGCAGCCATCCGAAGAGCGAAACCTTTCTCAAGGAGGTGATCGAACAAGGGCGTCATTGGTTAACTAGTTTTTTGTTTTTGTTAGTTCGGCACTAAGAAAGAAAAGGGGACACGCGAGAGTTGGCCCTTGACAGCCAGAGCCGTTGACAAACACCGCTGCGGAATCAATCCTGTAATGGGATCGGCGTGTCAGTCAATAGTGTGGTCGATGAGCAGCGAAGCGAGGCCGGCTGTTTACTACCAGAAGAACGTCGACCAGTGGAAGACCATTGCGACCGACTACTCGAATGCGGGGTTGGTGTCGACGACTACTCGAATCGGGTCGTTGTGGCGAGAAGCAACCTGGCGAGGGATGTCGATGTTAGCGAACAATGAGCTCAATCAGCTGCGACGCGAGACGGATTACTAGGAGTGGACGAGCGCGCCATGGAGGGTGGAGGAGATGAGGAAGAGGAGATGAGAATCAACAGTAATTCCTCCCCTGCCTTCAAATAGCCATGTACCTACATGTGTACGTACCGTAACTACCCAATGAGAATTGTTTGATATGGTTCACGAACGGAGGGTCAGGATTATCTGAGGCAGAAGAAATACAAGGTAATTTCACAGTAATTGGGTGGGTATCATGGACAGAAAAAATACGAAGTAATTTTAAACTAATTCTAAACAATTACCTCAATTACCGCACTTTGGCTGGGGTCAACCGTAATTAGGTGCTATTACCATTTTACGTTTTCCCTGATGTAGTCTGATGGCTCACAAGACGACAACCAACTCCATTTCTCTTTAAGCGTGGTATAGCCAGTAGATATGTTACAAAAAAATACACCTGTGGAGCGGGAAAAATGAGAATGGTATGCCCAGAAACTACCTTGCCGTCGAACGACTGGTCCCACATGAGTGATTTATTTCCTCTTCCTCCTTCCATAACTGGTTCATCGTCGCCTCCAACACCCTTTGCCGTCGTTCTTCTGGTGAATCATTTGCGGATGATGTCGAGCCAAGAGACGCCCCCCCTAGTATGTTTACTTGAGCCTTTGCTTTCAACTCTGGTCTCTGACGAAGGTTGGTAGAGGTCATGTTCCGGTCCCCCATAAAGATGGTGCGTCCCTTCCTTGGTGGATCTCTCGAACTCTGCAACCTCTCGATTGAGCTTCGAGTGCAGTGATTTGAACTGTTGCCAATGTCGATTAGTTCAAATTCGAAATCCCTGTACTGAAAGAAAACTCACATTCTCATTATGATCACCCCAAACATTATGCGTTAACTCATGGCAGAGGACTCGTCTGACCTCATTATAGGTGCGGAATCCATCGTATCGGTTCGTTCTTAGGCGCAGCCTAATGACCTGTCCAACGTTTTCATTCAGACCTAGTAGTCCTGGATGTTTGTGGGGTGCAAGCTCCGTCAACACGAGTCAAGAAATATACGAGGCAAGATTTACATGGTTGAGATCCACGTTGCAACTGCTTGGTGCCGCTCCTCACGCTCCTCTAAACTATTCTCCACAACTCTCCCAAGATCAAAAGCCATTGACGGCCATTCCAGCTCGCTGTCCGTGCCATGATCATCAGAGTCCCCCTCCATACGAAGAGGTAACTCGGAAAAGTAAATATTCTCGAGATTTTTGTAGTCGTCATGGGCAAATCTCTTGAGTACGCACTGAAGGTAATGCCAACGAAAGAGGCCGGGAGGAGGAACATTCTCGTGCTGGGGCTGGGGAGGGCTTGCAAGGTGCCCATGGATGGCGGGGTAGGCTGTTGGTCTCTGAATTGTTCCGAATATCGTGTCCTCCTCATCAGCTGGTGTGATAGCGAACATATGACACTCGTAATTGTTCTAAATGGTTGAACAATGGAAATTTAAGAGAGGAGAAGAGAAGAACTCCTCATAGGGGAGACAAAACGAAGGCCCATCTCATACTTATCAAACCATGCATCGAGCGTCTCCGACAAACATAGGCCAAAAATTTCGTTGTAGATTGAGAGATTTGTAGGAAGGGGGAGAGATGTGAAAATACGGAAGATAATTCGCCCAACATGATCCCCCATGCGTTTGGGGCAAATGTGACTGTTCGCTAGTGGACGTGTTATCGCCGTCACCCAGCACTTTCCATCGCGCCCCTTCACGCGATTGACCATGGTGCTTGCGTTCCCGGTCGCGTCGGTAACGGATTTCCGCCCGCGCCCACTGATTTTCGAGAGGCCGACCGTAATTCCGACCGGAAGATCGTAGCGGTAGATCGACGCAGTTAACGGGTCTGTGGTGGCAACAGGGCGCCACTGCTGCCGCTGCTCCTTCCATACCACCAACGAACCACGCTGATCGGCAGCTGCCGCAGGATCGCAAATATCATGGGCAAGATCGATCAACCATTTAGACGCCTCTTGGCGAGAATATCGAACGAAATCACCGAGGGGTCCTCTGAGAAGGCAGATCGAGGTGGTCGATGGAGAGTTAGCGACGGGGG
>Ga0307517_10010048_pt1 | contig 13303 bp, 18 predicted proteins | sample 23_EM_MG_FD_194515 | JGI IMG/M metagenome (GOLD analysis project Ga0307517, IMG submission 194515) | Populus trichocarpa ectomycorrhiza microbial communities from riparian zone in the Pacific Northwest, United States - 23_EM | ecosystem: Host-associated > Plants > Roots > Unclassified | place...
TATCTTGGTCGAACACCATGGTCGTAAACCCGAAGTCCGCGAGGCATGCTTTGGGAGGCGTGTCATTTGTCATGAGAATGTTCGCCTACCGAAAGATTAGAAAATGGCAGACACCCCGGGTCGCAGCAAGTTACGAACTCCTTTGAGGTCCCCATGGGTAAGATTGGCATCGTGGAGATACTTCAGTCCTTGCACCGCGCCATACAACTGTCGTATTGTTCAGAAGAAACCACGGGGGGAACAATCAGACCTCGGAACAAGGAACACTTACAAGTTCCAACCTGTTTGTGGCGTACTTCCTAATGTACTCCATGATGTTGCCATGTATCATCCACTCCGCCACAGTCGCGAACTGGTATTTATCGATGCCACCCAGAACCCCAACAAGCTTTAAGACGTTTGGATGAGACAGCGAGTTCCAAATGATGACCTCTTTACAGAATTGCTGAAAGGGAATCTCAGTGCCATCCCGCGCAACCGCGAAAATCTGCTTCCCACTCACCCTCCTGATCTTGGCGAGGTTATCTTCCATCGAGACCCTCATCGTCTTCACCGCGACGGGATACCCCTTATAGTCCCCCTTCTTGATATCCGCGAACCCCCCCGACATATATGGATCACCGGAAGCAGAAAGGTTGATCTTGCTTTTGATAACCATCGATTTGGGTAATCGCGAGTGCTTTCCTGCGAGTCTCCTCAGGGTATTGAAGAACAGTTGTTTCTCAGATGGGTCGAACTTGTGCTCTGCCAGACCCTGATCATCACGTCGGTGAGCGACTGTCAAGGGTGGTCGATTGAGGGATTCGAGCTCACCTGGTCCAGAATCTCAATACACAACAACGCGTCGGCCGATTCCAAATCCAAGATGAACTTTCGGCCATCCTTTGATGACAAAATCTCGGCCAGGGTCCGAACGGATTCCGCCTCGTTCGTCGCGTTACGAGTTTTCTTCCACAGCTTGTCGAAATTCGCTGCCATCGCGTTCGTGGGGAGGGGAGATAAGGAGAAGGTCGTGGGTGGAGGTTGGGGTGAAGGTGCCTCGCGTCCTAGCCATGAGGCAACTCGCAGCCTCCAGTCCCATCGCGAGTTGAAAGCGTGTACTTCGGGAGTAGCCGTACGATGTCCATCCGGTCCGGCGCGTGGGTAAGCGCTGGGAAACTGGCAGATCCTCGTCCCCTTGCCGAGAGAACGTCGAAAACAGTCAAGGTCTTCAGATCCATCTCATAAAAATGTTCCCCTTTCTCCTCTGATCTGGTCACCCACCCCACATGAACCTCCAATGATGTTCGCGATGGTAATAACAGAACCCACTTATGTTTTCATTTTTCGAGGATCAGATCCGCGGATCTGGAGTCCCTCGGAGGAATCAGCATCGCCCCGCCAACCTCAGGCTGCCATGTGAATTTCCACCTCATGAACACGACTCGTCGGTCACGTACTCGCCCGAGGTACATTGACTTGATACGGCTAGCGTGGTTCCCGAATCCCGACCACAAGTTTCACCCCCCGCTGTACAAAAATTGATCGGAGTTAGGAAGGCGAATGAACTTGATTTTTGATCGACCGTCGGCCGCGACCTGGGCTTGGGACGGGCGCTTCAAAGACAACATACACGCTAGCTGGTGTCCACAGCACAGCACGATGACGGAACCTATTTCGCCCAACCCACAAACCTTGCAGAAGCTGTCCGCTCCCAGTTTGGCCTCCCGTGGAAGCGAATACCGTTGCCTAGGTGGGAGTTTCAGCTCCACACGGTCTAACTCAATGGGCGCGTTCCTCGCTATGTGTGCGCATACAAGGTTACGTCGGTGCGTACTCCCGTCAAGCAGTGAGAGCCTTCAAACGCTCCCACGGTTTTCCCTTTGTCAAACCCTCGACTTGACGTTTGCTGTGCCAAACACGACGTGGAGTACCCACCACACTGGCCCTTCTCTCGGTCAAACACTAGGCATCCACATAACGTCGTGTGAACTGTCTCACCTTCCCATCCCCACCAGCCCACTCCGCGCACTAACGCTGCGCATAGACTCGAAATGATCTCCGCAGGTCAGTTTCACTGACCGCGACTGTTGGCGTCGAACGCTTTCACCCACAGTCATGTTGAGGCTGTGGCTCGGCACCAATCTCGATCTCGGTATGTTATGTCGAATATGGGCGCTGGTATCCTGAATAGTACCCGGAGTCGGCCTTTTTCCTCATTCCTTCCCCGACCCGAAGAGACACACGGGGGGTAACTAAGGCCGTCGAACCACGGCCCCCTCGCGCGACACGCTATAGGTGACTGTCCACATGATCCACGGCGCAGCGGGTTCCCGTCCGTCTGACATCTTGGTAGATCATCAAGTCACCGATCATCATCTGGCTACGGGTGCTGACAAGACGCACCCTCGGCCTCATTCCCACGCAGCTGCTGAAATTCCCGGAGCCACGATCTGACGACCCACATCAATCGCGATCACTCACGTCGGAATTTTCAAATCTCCCAAGGGGCGTGCCGGAATATCAACGAAAAGGTACGAGCGAGAGGGGGTGCTTCTCGTACAGCTACGGGTAAGAGGGGACCGCCCTGACACAATTGGTGGATCCGAGTTCCCGTATCTCGTGCATTCATTATTCACTTGGTCGCGCGAGGTTCCGCCGGGAAAGCTGCAACCCCGGAGAAGCACGACTACACATGGTCACAGGCCGTTTGGATAGGACTAAGGATCAATTCGGAAAATATCCCCTTCGAGGGCTACCGGTCATCTCTCGAAAGCATCCAGGTGTTCAAGGTTTGATACCGAGAGTGATTAGCGCTCGTTTTGTCCTCCTTTTTTTCCGTTGTGTTCCTGAACCCATAGCATGGATGATCATTAATTTCGTGGGATATTCTTCATATCTCTGACCCGTGGAGCTTGGTGGTTAGTGCATGGGACAACTGCGGAACCTGCTGCAGCGGAGCTCCACTGAAACCATTTCCGCGCGCAGGCAACAGATTGACGGTCTCGGCGACTCGCCGATCAATAAACGGGATTCGGTACATGGCCGACAAGATGACGGAATGAAGACCGGAAGGGGTCGAGGAAATGTTGGTGGGAACACCAGTGATGATTGTCAAACGAATGCGAGATGCGAGTCCGAGAAAAAGAGAGAAGGTATGATACAATGAGAGGAACGCGTGTGCAGGACGGTAGAGGATGGATACATCTAGCTCAGCAAAGAAAAGGTCCAGGGAACGAGTGGAGTGCATGAAGTTCTTGGGAGGGATGGAAAGAAGAAGCGGAAAGAATCGACGGGTAGTTGGGCAACGGATTCGGAAACGAATGGGTAGAGGGTCCGTTCCTACAGACGGGTCGGAACTAGGAGGGAATCTGGAAGTCCAGTTGGTTCGGCCATCTGCGAGACAGCCCCAGAACTCTACAAGAACAGGCATATAAAAATCACCTGGGGACGAAGGTCATCAAGAAAGTTGGGGAAGGCGAGACTAGTACAAGTCCAATAAAAACGCTTTGCACTGTTCTTTCTTCCTCCGTATCTCTTCGATTCCGTCGAGGTGTATCGGCCCTACCGGTTGGGGTTCCCCAAACTCACCTAGGGCGTGTTTCGTAGTAGTTAAATTGAAAGATGATAATTACCGAGAGCAAGTGACGATCAGAAACGAAAACCGCAGCACCGCAGCCCTTCTAGTCATCCTCTAGAAGGGGAGCACACGGAACTGTGGAATCGAGAGAGTCTAGTTGGAGGAGCGCTGGGGCCCACATAGGTCCTTGTGCGCCTGAGGAATATGAACTTCGGTCGAAATCGCCCTCGGGAGTTCAACAATTTGACCCAGCATACCGGTTCCTAGATGCCACCCTGCAACAGTCAAGATTTACGGTGGTTAGTCACCGTCCAAGCACAATATAAAATATCCACGTGGCAGGAAAACAGGAAGGCTGTCGAGCCGAGAATGGAAAGGCGAATGACAGGGAACCGAACGGTTTTGATCGAAGGGAATGTTTCATCCCATATATCAACGCAAATTCGTGAATAGGATGTGGCAGTGAAGGAGATGACAGGCGGGTAGTCAGGGGTTGACAGCGCTTTCAAACAACTCACCAATGTGACAATGCAAACCCCAAACGCCTGGATTATTGGCGGTAAACCTACGAAGAGAAGCCGCCGTGTGAGCACGGGTTGCATGTTGTATGGCACTACAGGAAACACATACTGAACGGCAGCCCATCCGTCGGATGGAACAACGAGAGTATCTCGAACGATCACATCATGTAAATCCACAGAATTTGTGTACGTCAGAGCCGCATCATCAAATGAACCGACCCCACTTGCAACCACCAGAAAACCGTGACCGTGCATATGGAAGGGATGGCTGCCAGGGGTGTTTAGACCCTGGAGTACTATTCGCACGGTCTTGTCTCGATATTCGTCGGGGATAACCATAAGGTTCCGCTGTTCTGAGGCAGGGGGAGTCCACGTCGCGTTCTCTTGAATAGCGTACAGGGTTGGGTAGGCGGTGTCGTTGACCTGATAGACCCGATCGTTCACGAGCGTACGCACGTTAGGTCCATTAACGATAGGGAACGTGTAGTTGAGAAAGAGTGTCAGGGAAGGTTGTTCCAAAGAAGGGGAATATGGCTGAAGGAAGGACGACGGGTGTGGTTTCAGGAGTGAATAGTCGATGTCTGCACAGTCAGGGTTGGTGACATTCCACGACTCGGACTGGGGCACCGCGATGGTTTCGTTTGGTTTGCGACTGTAGGTCAGTACACCACGGACATCCGGATCAAAAGGGGAGCCGCTCGGGGGCCCTGGCCGAGAGTTATTCGGGGTTCCCACATGGATATAGAACGGTGGCGCTTACAACATTGAGATTGGATCGTGGCCCTGACCCAGAACGTTTCATCCGGCTTGACGGTGGCCTTGGACCTGATGAGGACATCGTATCGTTGACCGGTCTGAGTTCAAGAGGGTCAGGTAAAGGCGAATGAAAGATGTAATCCTGCACCAACCATGACGGGGACGCCCTTGACCCACGCACTGCCATCAAGAACGGAATAATCTGAGGAAACGAGTTGCAGTTCATGCTGGTCGATGGAGAAGATGAAGGGCGCGAGGATTGACCCGCAGATGATACGGAGCCGGTAGACCTTCCCAGGTTCAAAGTTCAGATTGAACCCCTGACCCAAGGAACCCCTGGAACAGGAGCTGGTAACGGCGGTTTTGTTCTTCTCGTCGTATAGACATAAGAGACCACCGATGGGGGAAGGGTCGCCGCGAATGTTTCCATCGGGACCAAGGGTATTAAGATAGTCCTCGAGCCCCCAAGACGAGTTCCCGTATTCGTCGGTCAGAAGGATTACCCGGTCCTCATCGTAGTGGAACGGGAAGGACCCCGGTGGATCCTCAACGACGAGGGGACCATACAACCCATCTGCATTCATCGAATGAAAGTGTGCGTGCCATAAGGTCGTTCCCGGAGGGTCGGCGGTGAAACTGTATTTCATTTTCCTCCCGGCCGGAATGGGGCACTGGTTCTGGGTGGGGAAGCCGTCCGAGTGTGGAGTTCCGCGCTGATGGATCCCGTGCCAATGAATCTGGGGGAAAAGCGGTAAGGGACGCGTCCCAGCACTCTACAACCACTCATCACGCACAGTGGTATGATTAATGTCAAGGTCATTGAACAGATTGACTTCGACGGATGCGGCGTGCGGGACACGGATCAGCGGGCCTAGAGGGACACGTCGTGTCAGCCAGCATTCAGGGCAGTTGACGTTGATTGACGGCGGTTCTCTCACCTGGGTATTGACCTGTGTGACGCGTGCATGAGTATCTTGGGCTGGTGAGAGAAGGTGAGTGGCGATAACTGACCGTTGACTACGGTTCGCGGCATCCCATTGCGTTGCAGGTTGGCGACGTGGAAATCAAATTCGTGACGGTGATTTCCCGCGGCGTCCACGAGGAGGAATTGAACGAGCGTGAGGAGGGCGGCGACGCAACCCGTGAAGGTGCGCATGGCGGTGGTGATGGTCGGAAATGAAGGGGTGCGGGTCCCATTGCAGACGAAGACAGGGCTTATGGCCTTCTCAGTCCTTCTCTCTGTCCGGTGAACATGCCAATTCCGAGGCGGGGAAGCAGACCGGGATCACGTGCCCGTTAAAGGGTGGTGTGGGAGACCGGCGTTCTCCGGAGGACCTTCCTCTCCGGGACACTGCTCCGGCTTTGATCATCATTCCGATAACATAGCATTTTCGAGGCGGACGACGCTGGAGAAACGCCCGAATCCGACTAGGTCATGGCGAGGCATGCCCTCTCTATATCCACAGGAGGATCTCAGATCCGACTCGGTTCAAACATCTTTTCGATGATTGCGAATTTCGCGCCCACTCCCTAATTCGCTCGTTGTGAACCACACGAACAAGCACTGCACCAGATCTGTTGATCCTCCGCTGTGGTGTCTATTCTTCCCATCACGCGTCCCTCGAATAACATATAAATACCCACCTCCGCGTCCTAACTATCTGCCCACACTCAAACCCCAATCTCATCGCACTCTCCCGCCGTCCGCCTCCTCCCTCCATCGATGTCAACTACTTTGGGCGATAATCGGCTGAACGAGAACTCCAAATGGACTCCCGAAGAGGACGCTATTCTCACCGAAGCGGTCATCGCTTGTGAGTGCTTTTCCTGGGCCTTTCGTCAGCGATTAACTCAAGTTCAACCTAGCCGGTTCGAGGCGCTGCTGGAATACTATCTCTCAAGGCCTTCCAGGAAGGACCAACAAGTCTTGCAGGAAGCGTTGGATCCATTCTTTGGATCCGTCTCTTCGTAAAGGCACGTCTGCGTCGAACACGCCTGCATCGAGCGGTGCTCTAAACGGTTCTTGCTTAGGTCGCTGGACGAACGCAGAGGATATCAGGCTCATCCAAGCTGTCAAACAATATGGACGCCAATGGCACAAAGTCGCTGACCTTCTCCCTGGTCGAACTGACGACCAGTGCGCTAAACGATGGCGGGAGAAGCTTGACCCATCCATTCGTAAGCATCTCACCGGTCACACCGTGTCTCACGGTCTGATAATACAACCATAGGTCGTGATCCCTGGACGGATTCCGAAGACTGTATATTGATGGAGGCCCAAGAAAAGCATGGGCGGCGATGGAACATCATTTCTGGCTACCTGAAGGGCCGACCCGCAGTCCATTGCAGAAATCGCTGGTTGAGCCTCCTCAGGGCCGGTCGCATCACCGATGGCATTCAAAAGGCTGCGGAGATGTTCGATACAAACACGTTGCGCCCTGTTGCTCCTGGTTCCCAGCACGAATACTTCGTCTCCCCCGCTCCATCGCCAACACCCTCTCACTGCTCGTCCGGGTTCGAATCGTCATTAGAACCGTTCTTCAACGGCTGGGAGAGCCAAGCTACCTTACCTACTCCAGAATCCGCCGAACACTACGCAGACGGTCTCCCCATGGACTTTGGTTGTTTCAACCCGGCGTTGAGCCGGTCACAACACACGTCGCATGGTCACCACCGCTCAGAATCATCGTCCAGCACTCTCTCCTGGACAAGCTCTCTCTCGTCAGCAGACTTCGGGATGGGGTCATTACTGGACCGAACAGCCTACAACCAGGGTACGCTCAGTCCCGAGGTCATCGCTGCCACGATCCCCGAGGTCTCGGGAATGGACTCCGCTAGTCAACTCGACCCCCTGCACACGATCACGTTGACTCCCCCTCCCAAACAGTCGGAGCCGCTCATCATGACTTGCTCGCTCCCTTACTGCACCTTCCAATCAACAAGTCTCACCGATATCTGGAGACACATGACTTGGGACCACATTGGGAACAAGGAACATTGCCCACCTGAAATGTCAGCGATGGTGGAGAGGGTGGTGATCGGCAGTGGCTCCATGAACCAATGACCACTACTTCGTCTACTATCGCTATGATACGAATGCTGTGCATGAAGACGAACATTCCATCTCCATTAAAAACTACAAATACACGCTACCATATCCTACAATCCTAACGACGTGCAGAAACCACGTATACTTGTAGTTCCTCTCATAACTTATTTGCATCACGATATCGACCCTACTAATGTTTGTTACAACCGTCGGGACATGTATTCGTACTTCGCATATACTCAAATCAAACTCCTCGCGTCCATCTATCTCCCCGTATGAAGTCGCCGTAGTCCCCGACAAAGGAGAAAGAGGGTCCGATAGCAGTGTCCCGGGCATAGCGGTATTGAAGTTAGGGGGTGCTTCGCACGACCCACCGTGAGCCCATGTAAGAAGACGTCAAGTTGGGTAAGCCGCGGTCACAGTCGCACTACGTCCGGTATCTCATACTGCATCCCCATTATCGCCGGATTCCAGCCTCGCAATCTGCGAGTCGGGGTAAAGGCTCGAGACGGGAAGCTAGACCTCCCGGGTTAGAATTGAAGAGACCCGGTGGCCCAGTCCACGGAATCCGCTCGTCCGTCTGACACACTTTTCCGGATTGGTGCTTCTTGGTACGATGGAACGGCATTCACACGGACGTTCTCACTTGCACGTGTGCCCATGCGCGAGATGCAAGATGGTGGGCCCGGTCGCTGACCGTTCATGACTACAGTCCGCCGTTGTTCACGGCTCCGCGCCACGGACTCACAAACCACTAGAACCCAAATGGACCAACGGCAAAATGTGCAATTCCGGTCGCCTAGAACCGGCTCACTGCCTGCGTTCACGAAAGCCCGCGAGCGGACGCTAGGATTTATGTATCATTCTCCTGCTTCATCGATTCATTGGGCCCTTTGCTTACCAATTCTCAACCCAAACCGACAGCGGTGGTAAACCACCCCGCTATCAGGAAAGACCATCCATCGAAGGTTAGTTGTAGGGGTGAGCCGCTCACCAGGTAGGAGCTAGGATCCTTAATCGATCCCTCGACGGGAAATTGAATGGAGCCTGTCCGACTCGCATTCCTGAGGGATCAAGGAAGATCGACCATCGATCACCGGAATCAGCGAACCCCGAGGCGAATCACAAGGACCTCGTCTAATGGACTGAGCCTGGACCTTTAGCTTCGACCCCGAGCGAAGACCAAGTGATGTGAACCCAACTCCTTCGAGTTAGAGCACACGGTGGGGCACAGACGCCGAAGCGGTATTTCGAGGCTATATCGGCTCTCATAGCCCCCCACCGTTCACTCGTAGCACCCGAACAGAGACGAAGAGGGTCTTGACATTCGGCGGCAACCTCATTGTCTCAATATTACGTTCGGTTCTCTCGTTGGAAGGGGGTATCACGGTGACAGGAGACAGGGTGACGTGATCCCAATAGCGCGTTTGCCTCAGCATCCCAGGCCGCGCGTCGGTGAACCCCCAACGGGGTTGGTGGGCCATTGGGCACGGGTATGCCAAGGCCCTGCTAACAGTAAGTAGTAAGCTGACAGGACTGATCGGTCGGTCCCTCCCGGATAACACATCCTCAAGTTCTCGCTTACCCAACATGGAGCGAGGCCATGCTGTGCGACCAGCCAAATGGATCAGATTCAACTCCTAAGTATCGTCTTTCTGGTTTCATTATCCAGTCACATGTCGGAGGATGGCAGCTTGCGGCACGTCAATCATGTTGACTGGATGGCACTCACATCATTTGACGCCCAATTGACGGACCGGGTATTCAATATCCATTGTAAGGCAAACCTTCCGACCCCATCGTCGGGGAAGGAACGGGAAACGCTCCGGGGTCTATCGGCGATGGCATCCGCCCCGCGCCTACGGATGTCCCTCCGTCCATTGATAAGATGGCAAATGAATTGCGCAACCCCTAGACTGTATTGCTCCGACTCGCAAAGCACAACGGGAGCGCAAAGCCCAAGTAAATCGGCGTCAAATCCTGTGGGAGATGCTTGCATCAGCAACCCGATAGAGTCCAGCACCCACGCGCCTGGCGATCAGTGTACATGCGGCAGTCGGTGTGCTTTTCTCGCATGCCCGGTGCTGCACCCCCTGTTGTTTAATCCCGCATGGTGACTGGCCAGAGACGGATTCGCAACCCCTACCAATCACCCTGACCTCCGTGGAGGGTGTTGAATGTTGATCGCTTATAGATCGTGTATCGATGCCCATATCGAACGCGAGGTGCTACCAGATATGAGATAGGGACTTGAAATTTTCCTCGCTGACGTTATCCTAAACGGGCGGCAAACTCTCCCTTTGTGATCAGTGGAGTGTAATCGAGGTCATTAAGGAGGCGCACCTGAATGTATACACCCTCAGCCTCCTTCCCACACCGGTAAACAGCTTGCCAGAGATGCCCGGAGAACCCCAGACTAGAACCGGCGAAGGTCGACAAAGGGGCACAGCCACGTCTGTTTGTGATCCGGTGACCACGGAAGCTGAAGTGTTGCCGACAACGGAGGGGGACGAGCTTGAGAGTGGTCACGGGTCCTCCCCCTCTCCATCTTCTAGAAGCCAGACCTGTAAGTTCGGTGCGGCTACAGGTTGCGGGGTACCTGAAGACGGATTCGGAGATTTTCAAGTCCCATTCCGACTCGGAATGAAGGCGGTGCCTCTTTGCTTGCGCTAACACGAGAAGCAAGCACGATGTTAATCTTGATATGGGATCCGCACCCGAGCAGCACATGGAACACAAAGCACAAGAAACCAGCAAAGCACGATCGTCTTCGCTGACTCATGTCGGGTGTTTTTGATAAGCCCGGAATCTGCCGAATCCCGGGACTCGGTTTTGAGTGTGCCGGACGGAGGCAAATCCCAATCCAGTGGGCGCTTCCGTTCTTTAGCTTTTGCAGGTACCAAGGACGGTAGATTATAGATCAGAATGGAGAGCCACAATTCGCTGGCCCGGCTTGGGGCGTCGCAGGGCGAGTTCTTGCTTGGATATGAGTTGGTCATGGCCGAGAACCCCGTGACGGTCCCGATAGTGCATTGCATAGCTCTGTAGATTTATGGGACGTCTATAGGTGAGAATGTTGCGTCACTGGCGCGTTCCTGAGCAAAGAATGAAAGAGGCATTATCGGAGTCAAATTCATGATGGCTTTGGTTCGGGGGTTCGAGGAATCACGAGGCCAATCGGGTTAGCTCGTTAGGAGGTACGCTCGCCCGATCAATCTGTCCGAACCGCCACGGCGACCTACTTGGAGGATGAGGGGACCTGATTTGAAATTAAAGACGGAAGCCCAAGTGGTCTCTAGGTGTTCCGAGAAGACCGGGACACCCATGAACCTGTGTGCCCGCACAACAATGCCCTGGACCGACCAAATGGAGCTTAGATGCAACGATGTCCCCTCCTCCCATGCACACCGGGACGACGGGGGCCAGTGAGCAGAGGGAGACAAAGGACGTCAGCGGTCTGGATTCTGGCCATGGATGATTTCGGAAAGCGGCGGAAATTTTCGACCCGTCCGACTGTACGCGGCAAGAGGGTTGGGGAAGTTTTAACGGTTGCGACGGAGACTGGAGGCAACCCTGTTTATTCCGGTGACCTGATAAACGAAACTTGGCCTTGATTTACCTCCGAAAGTCTACGGGATACTTAGTGAACATCGAGCATCCGTATGCAGCAGTGTGCCTAGTCTCACGAGCACAATGTCTTTCGGTGTGTCGCCAGATCTCTCGGATGTGGTGATCTGGGACTGTCGGGTCCCCCCCGCAACGTCACAGAATCGTCATATCGTGCTGGGACGTGGAAGCAGCCGCCAACTCTAGTATGAACGAGGAGAGTTGTGCAATTGGATCGACGAATTGGTGCATCGGCATGGGATGGTGGTGCAGGTGGGAAACCGACGGTCGCCGCTTTCTCGGAGAAAGCGGTGGCCCGAATACCGCAGATGGATACCGCGGGGCCAATCGCATGGGAACAAAGCTGGTCCAGCTCTCTTGTTACAGACACGAAAGCATCGCCTCAGGGAACACATTCTGTCGTATGCGCAGTCGTGTGAGCCGTGGTGGGTAAAATTTTGTACATGGATGAAAGGAAAGAGAAAAGAGGTTGAGGCGTGGGAATATCCGGGAGCAAACCCCATTTCCACATTTGGAAGACAGGCGGACCCCCACGACGGTTGCGTCGATCATACGATGCCGCCTCAGCTATCTTTAGCGTCTTCGTCACCGCCTTTCATCCTCCTCGAACAAGCGCTACGCGGGAACCACCCCCAACGCAGACTTATGGAGGATGTAGTACTTTACGGCGGGAGTCGGTCGTCTTGGCCTGGAGAACTCGATCTTGCGTCGGGTCAACCGCTTCCGATGACGACTTGTTGGGCCGAGAATTCTCGGTGTGTTTCCGTGAAGACTGCGAATACCGTCACCCTCACAAAGTTCACTAGTAGTGGGCGACGACGTTACCCGGCCGTCAGTGTGTTGCCCCTTCCAGCGCTGCTTTCTCAGTGTTAAAGGGGACGGCAAAACGGGCAAATTCCAGAATGCCAAGCACGTGAATCCGTTCTCTCTATAGAACTGCTTCCTTCCCGGGCCAGGAGTCTCTCCGCGTTGCTCTCCCTCGACCTTCGTCCGCCAGGCACTTATACCATTGCTTCCCGCTCGGCCTTCATTAGGCGAGGTGACCGTCGCTTTTTTTTCCCACCTTCTCTTTACTTCCAAGTGCAAAGAGCTCAACCTCTGCTGCGCTTCAGGCTCTCAACAGTCTCGGCCCGTTGTATCTAGCTCCAACTTCTCCTGTACAATGGCTACGCTTCTCCTTGCCAGTCCGGCCAAAGAAACACGAGGCCAGGACTTGAAACGAACTCTGTTACATATTCTCCATGGTCTCCAAGCCGTCGAGGACGCCCTCGAAACCTTTTCCCTCGCCTACTCTCCCCACGACATTCTCCTCTTCGACCCCGAGCGCAAGGATATACTCGCCGATTTCGATGCCCATGTTGGCGACACTGCTTGCCACATGCGAGCTCAGATGATGTGGGAGGTTTGCCAACATTACCGGGGACCAGAATCCAGGACCTGGATCGATGAGGCTCTGATTGCCTTGGCTCAGGTGAAGGCGGATACCATCGCTCTGATGGTCGCCTTGCACAAGAAGAACGGGTATATGCGGGCGTTGGGGTTTGGTTCGAGGGTCAGGTATGGGCAGATTTTTGACAGGATTGGGTGGTCGTCGTTTGTCGACATGTTCGATAAGCGGATGGGTGGACGTGGTAGGGGACATCAGCGTTACGAATCCTGGTCCAGCGACGTCTCTACTCCGATGCCCTCGACCCCCGCCGAGTCAGAATCTGACCGAACGATTTCCGATTTTAAAATCAATTATTCAACAGTCAACTACCCCCAACCCCCCTCGGGTCGGCACCCCCCGGG
>Ga0307517_10010049_pt1 | contig 13302 bp, 9 predicted proteins | sample 23_EM_MG_FD_194515 | JGI IMG/M metagenome (GOLD analysis project Ga0307517, IMG submission 194515) | Populus trichocarpa ectomycorrhiza microbial communities from riparian zone in the Pacific Northwest, United States - 23_EM | ecosystem: Host-associated > Plants > Roots > Unclassified | place...
ATTATTTGTTTGTCTTTACGTTGATGACCTTATATTTACTGGAAATGATGCAGCTATGTTCAAAGATTTCAAACAATCCATGATGAATGAATTTGAGATGACTGATCTTGGAAAGATGAAGTATTTCTTTGGCATTGAGGTGTTGCAACAACCAGATGGTGTTTTCATTGGACAACGAAAAATACGCACAGGAGGTGCTTGGCAGGTTCAAAATGGATCAATACAATCCAGTGAAAAATCCAGTTGTTCCTGGGCATAAACTCAGCAAGGATGAAGATGGAGTAAGGATTGACAGTACACTCTACAAACAAATAGTTGGCAGTCTTATGTATCTGACAGCCACATGTCCGGATATAACATTTGTTGTGAGTCTGATCAGTGGATACATGGAGCATCCCACTGAAATACATCTACAGGCAGCAAAGAGAGTCTTGCGATATGTAAAGGGAACAAGTAGCCTCGGGGTATTCTACAAGAAAGAAGGAAATCAGGAGCTCTTGGGATACACTGATAGTGATTACGCAGGGGATCAAAATGACAGAAAGAGCACTTCGGGGTATTGTGTTTTTGATGAGCTCCGGTGCTGTGTCCTGGTCTTCGAAAAAACAGTCAGTGGTTACCCTTTCCACCACTGAGGCTGAGTTTATTTCTGCAGCATATAGTGCTTGTCAAGTTATCTGGTTAAGGAGAATTCTAAAAGAACTATGTCATGATCAATGCAAATCTACAGTGGTATATTATGACAACGTATCAGCCATTAAGCTCTCAAAAAATCCAGTTCTGCCTGGTCGTAGCAAGCACATTGATATTCGCTTTCACTTTCTCCGTGATCTTATAAGGGAAGGAATTGTGGAGTTGGTTCAGTGTTCAACTCATGAGCAAATTGCAGACATTCTTACAAAACCTTTAAAACTTGACGTTTTCTTAAAGCTGCGAGATATGTTGGGTGTTTGTTCTTATCCAGCAGTAGACTAAATGATAATGGTATTTAGTCTAAGGGAGGATGTTAAAGTTGATGTTTTCTTTAAGTTGTTAGGATTTTCTTCTAATTTCAGTCTTCCTTGTTTATTGCTTCACTTACATAACGGTTCCTGTTATGAAGGAAGTAACGTTGCACATTCAAAATAATTAACTCCCACGATTGTAGGTGCTGTAAAATCGTGGTTATTTATTTCATTTCAGTTATCTTGTAAAGCCTTTTAGAAAGGCCATCGTGTTCTTTGAATATTATACCATTGACTGCAAAAACAAGTGTGAACCAAGCTCTCTTATACTCTGTTTCTCATTGTAGTCTTTTCTGTTTTTAACAGTTTTTCTACAATTTTCGATATCATACTTTCTTCTCTAGAATGTCTTCTGAAATGAATGAATGAATTAAAAAAAATAAAAGATTTATTTTTATGAGAATTGGAGATTTAGGTTTAAGTTTGGAATTATGAAAACATATATTATCTAATTGTTAATGATTTAAAAAAAAGCACTTGGGTGATGATTCTATTTTTGACATGTTTCATTTTTTCAATAAATTTTAAATATAATAATTAAGTATTTCAATTAAATGCCTTAATAATTCAAAATTAGTTTTTGAATTTTTTGTTTGATTTGTCTAAATGAATTTAGATAAAGGGCATGTAAATAAATTATTACTTCTATACTTTAAAAAAAAAACTTGAGAATAATTATGGAATAGTGAAGCTTATCTTCTTCTTCCTTTTCCAATTCAACTCTTTATTTTTTTTTTCTAATTTCAATTTGGTCTTTTTTTCTCTTAATTTCATCATTTTTTTTTGTAATAGCATTTAGGTTGCCTTTAGACCAACCAAATTGACTGGATTATATCGGGACAACTTACACATGGTTTAATTTTAAACCAGGACGAAACAAGTGTTAGTGTATATGCCCTATAACCAATCAGTTGGTTACACGTGACGTTGACTTTGTTCATGTATATATATTTAATTAATAAATATTTATTTATCTTTAATATTCATCTAATATTTCATTAATGAATCTAGAGTAAAGATATAGTCTTTGGAACAAAATTATTTTGTAAATAAAATTATAAAGTTGTTATAATTATGAGGTTCATATTGCATCAAAACTGATGGGTCATGGTTTTCTAAAAACCTCTCCCATTTAAAGGCTATCACACGAAAATCATAACCCAAAATGAGGTTATATCTTTTCAACGTCTAACTTCACGTTGGGCCATGGCATGCCTGCGCCCAACCCTAGGTTGGGTCATGGAGTGCTCACACCCAACTCTAAGTGGAGAACTTTAATTCGGGTCGTGACTCATCCGTGCCCTACTCTAATTCGAGTCGTGACGCATCCGTGCCCAACTCCAAGTTGGGTTAGGACGTGTCTGCGCCCAACTCCAAGTTGGGCTAGGGACGCATCCGTGTCCAACTCCATGTTGGGCTATGGTGCATCCGCGCCCAACCCTATATTGGGTCAGGGACGCGTCCATGCCCAACTCCACGTTGGGCTATGGTGCGTCCGTCCTTAACTATTAGTGAGTATAGTCACAAGCTGACCTATTTCCTCTTGGATTCAGCATATGAGTTGAACCCAACTCCTTTTCAGGTTCAATGTATAGTTAAAAGGTAACTCCATACTAAGCCTCTCAAACTCCAAGCCTGGGCTAGTAATTATGATACTAATAAGGGAATTTTTAACATGTATATTTTCCACTATTCATGCTTGATTTTGAAATATTTTGGATGTGTTGCACAAGTTAATTAGAATTTTGGATCCCTTTTTGAACTATTGACCTCGTGGAAAATTAATGTGTTTTCAGATGCTAGGTTACTGAGTAGGTAGAATTCGGTAGTAAAACCGAACATCGATTGATTTTGGGCTGCAAAGGAAGTTATACAACTCAGTTCAAGGCTTTCATCACCATTTTCAAATATCTGAGATGAAGATCTACAAAACATATGAAGGGCATATAACTCATTTTTGTTGCTTTAAAGCCCAAAGAGCGAGTCGAAAAACAGGGATTGAATCAGACCCGAACTTCCTGCACTCCAAATGCTGTCTCGGGTTATGGCTCATATCTCAAGTCTTAGAGGTCCACAAATTTCAAGATCAGTGTCGTTGGAAAGAAGATTCAATTTTCTACAATTTCTCCAGAAATAGAGATCTTTGAATTCGCACGTTTCCTACCTCAAATCTGGCCCGCAATATCCGGATAGGAAAGGAATACGAAACAGAGAAGGAAATTTTCTTCTTTCCATCTAGGGGTAAAAAGGCTAGAATATAAAAAGAGAAAAACATGGATCAACTAGGGTGATGAGAGACATAGAGAGACCTTAGAATACACCAAAAAGAAGAGAGGAGGCGGCACAAAAAAGGAGACAAAAAAGCAGAGAAAAACAAGGGTTGAAAATCAGAGCTGATTGGAAGACACCTAGCAACTTTTCTGCCACTCTTTGCTTTTGAGTGATGTTCTTCGTATCAAGTTTGTTTCTCTTTAATTTAACTATGGAGAAGACTTTTATTCTGGAATTTTTTATGTAACCTTATTATGAATATGTGAACAATTTCTTTGATTGAATTATTACATTAGTTGTTGAGTATTTCATTCTATGTTTAATGCTTGTGTATGTTTGGCCAACATCTAAATGATTTGGAATTCAATTTGAGATTGAGAAGTGATAATTATTTTAGCTGTTGTTTGAAATATCTTAAGAAATATATAGGATAGAGATATCTTAGGAACTTTTGTAATCGTTAAAAGTTTTACGGTACTTAATAAATTTCGACAAGTTCAGAAATTTCGTAAAGTATATGAAGTTTGCTTGTCGAAATAATTCATTGATACTTGAGAGGGATTAGTGTTTAAATTAGAAAAACTTGATTATCAACGCTAGGAGTAATTAATTCAATTGAGAAAGTTCACATAGGAATAGTTACAGTAAGTCAAAAATCTCAGAACCAGTAGAATTGAATTCAATAATATTTAATCAGTTAGTTGTTTGTTTTTAATTATTAATTTTTGTTTTGAAAACTATCTCATTCGATTCCTCAAATAGATCTTAATTTAAACGACTATGGTAATTAATAGTAATTTTTACAAATCCTCATGGGACGAAACTCTAATCATCACTTTATTACTTGTTACGATTTGTGCACTTACAAAATTAATCAATAGATACCCATCACATCCCATTAAATACGAACAAGCGGTCCATACTTATATTAATTAGATGTGATGACATAAGCAGTAGAATAATATTATTTTATTATTATGAGATTACATCTCCACCCCTCCAACATTGTATGAAGCAAGTCAAGCTAGATAATATAAAAAGAAGCATTAGTATACAGAAAAAAGGTTTGAAACCTTATACTCTGAGACATAAACACAATCATTCTTCTTCTCCTTCTTCCTCTCCATCTTCTTCTCCTTCTTCCTCTCCATCTTCATAAAAGCTCATTAATACCTTCATTAATGTCTTTTTGCCATATAAAAATACCTTGTACTAACTTGATATTCGGAGGGTCCCCATTAACACCCTCAAGGGTCTATAAGGGACATTGTGCATGTATTTATCGAAGAGAAGATATACAACCTTTGAAGATTTTCTTTAAAAAAGAAGTCATTGTAGTTTGGAAGTTAAGGTCGTAGAACATATTGTGAATGACATACAAAGATCTTAAGGAGTAATTGCTTCCAGAATATTCCCTGTGATTTTTGTATCGCCATTAATTGGCGTTGTTTGTGGGAACTCTTATAAAAAGCTAATTACTTCTCCAGTAAGAAACTAAGCTTTGACGATTGTTCCATCTATTACACCAATATAGCATAACCATACACACCAAGGCATATCATAAATGTCAACATTGCTGTTGGTACATCCACCCAACCTCAGATTGAGAAGATGGTTGAGCAGATACATTTGCTCTCTAAAGAGGTCATCAGATTGAGAGGACAACTCATTGTTTATCCTCAACCAGCTCGCGATGTCCCAACACATAACTTACCACCTCAGCCACATAGGACCCCTATCACCCGGAGACGCCTCAGCTATGTAGAGGGATATGGGCAGAATGAGAAGGAACCACCCAAACAACGTCCTCATAGTCTAGCTTGAGAACATTCACATCGTCCCACGGTACCACTAAAAAGTGAACATTCTCATAGAGTCCATATTAGCCACTGTGGGAGAGAAATAAGTCATCACTCTCGCTGTTCTATGCTAGATTCCTCAAGTTCATCTGACTTACATCGAGAAAAACCTTGAAAAAGGGATGAGGAGAACTCACGGCATCACCAACCTGACCACCAAAATCAGGTGGAAGGTTCCTCTCTATCCAAGAGAGTCCTCGAAACCAAGGTTCCAAATGAGTATCTATCCATAAAGATGAACCTAGATAACTACAATGGACTTACAGACCCCCAAGAGCATATCTAATATGTGAGGGAGAGCCTTGAGCTGGTCATTCATGATAATGACATCATGTGCAAGATATTACCCATTACATTTAGAGGGAACGTGAGGACGTGATACAACCCGGAGCCAGGGTCTGTCCTAAGCTTTGATGACTTGTGTGTCAAACTAGTTTCACGTTTCAGCACCAGCATTCCCATAAAGAAAAGCTTCACATGGCTATTTGGAGTTACCCAAGGTGAGAAGGAGTCCACTCGATCATATCTGAGGAGATTTAATGAAGAAATGCTTGAGGTGGAAGACCTGTTGGGACCCATAGCCTGTGAGGCTTTGATTAAGGGGGTAGAAGTGAAGAGTTGTGGAAACAGCTCCACCTGCTATAAGACAGAACTCCTGAAGGTGAAGTAGATAATTGAGAGCCATATAAGATTGGAAGAAGCCACATAGAGAGGGGGTCAGAGTTGAACCCCCCAACAGGAATCGTTCCCCTATTAGACGATAGGATGTTAAGAAGAAAGGACCCTCTAGGGAACATCCTAGTAGGCCCAAAAGAGTTTACACTCCTATAAACACTAGCTATACAGAGATCTACACGACTTTGAAGGGTCAGAACCTACTTCAATATCCTCTTCTTTTAAAACTCAATCCCAGCCTCAAGTTCTCCAAGAAGTATTGCCAGTTCCATAAAGAGAAGAAACACGACACTAGGGATTGTTATGCTCTCAAGAAAGAAGTGGAGAGACTTCTAATACAAGGATACCTCAAACAATTCCTAAAAAATGATCCACCTCAAGAAGGGGAGGGAGATGAAGTGAGACAACAGAGACCAGCACTCTTAGAGGTCCTTATCATACTAGAAGGCTCATATACCAATGTAGGCGTCACCAGTAATAAGAGAACAAGGTTGAGAGATCAATTTCTAGTGACAATGGGTCAAGAAAGTTCTTGGCATGAACCCATAACTTTCACCCCTTGCTGATGGACAAGGGATTAAACATCCATATGAAGATGCCTTGGTGATTTTCACGGTCATGGAGGGTCACAGGGTCCACAGGATCCTAGTGGATGACAGTAGCTTAATGAACATCCTATCAGTAGAGGCCATAACAAAGATGGGCATAGACGCCTCTAGAATGACTCTAATGCCAACACCCCTCATTGGGATAAAAGGGTCAGTAGTGCCCGTAAGGGGGCAGTAGGGTCGACCGTTACAATGGGATTGCACCCCGTTGTGTAACTATCTAACATACCTTTATAGTCATTGACACCCATCCCCCATACAATGCCATCATTGGGAGGCCATTGCTCCACCAGATTAATGCAGTAGCTAACACTAAGTATGTAACCATGAAGTTCCCAACTATTAAAGGGGTAGCTACGGTGAAGGGGAACTAGGAAGCCTTAAGAGAGTGCGTAAACACATGTATGAAGGGCAATAAAGCCCTACTAATTGATCGCCCCGAAACCTATATAGAGAAGCCCGAGGTCAAAACAGAGGTAGTTAAAGAAATAGTTGAAGTCAGTTTGGGCCCTACTGAGAAAAAGCTCACAAGAGTGGGTTGCACCCTGAACAGTCAACATAAACATGATCTCACAGAGCTGCTGGTATCGTAGAGAAGAAACTTTGCCTTCCATCCAGAGGATATACCAGGGATCAACCCTGAAATAGCTTTGTACCGGCTGAGTGTAGACCCTAGCTTTCCCCCAATATGACAGAAGAAGAGAAAGTATAAGGGGGGACGGGTAAAAGACCATCTCTAAGGAGGTAGATAAGCTCATATTAATAGAATTTATACGAGAGATGACATACCCTGAGTGGCTCGCCAATGTTGTGATGGTAAAGAAGGCCAACAATAAATAGCGAATGTGTGTGGACTTCACAGATTTGAACAAGGCTTGCCCAAAGGATAACTACCCCCTCTACAAGATAGATAAATTGGTGGATTTAACAGCAGGGTATGAGTTCCTTAGCTCATTGGATGCATACTTTAAGTACCATCAAATCCCCATTCATCCAACTAATGAAGAGAAAATGTCCTTTATAAGTGAAAGAGGGCCTACTGTCACAGGGCTATGCCTTTCGGTCTAAAGAATGCAAGGGCAACATACCAAAAGATGGTGGATAAAGTGTTCAAACATTAGTTGGGCAGGATCATGAAAGGATACGTGGATGACATGTTGGTGAAAATTATGACTTTTGAACAACATCTACAAGACCTTAGAGAAGTTTTCCAAGTACTAGAGAGCCACAGTATGAAGTTGAACCCCTCCAAATGCATGTTCGCTATCCAGAAGGGGAAGTTCTTAAGTTTTCTAGTCAGCAATAGAGGGATTGAACCCAACTAAAAAACAATTCAGGTACTGTTGAGCATGACTCCCCCCAAGATAGTGAAAGAGGTGCAACGCCTCATAGGAAGGTTAACAGCCTTGAGCATATTCATAGCTAGATTGGGGGAACGAAGTTTACCGTTTTTCAAAGTTTCGAGGAACACCTCCAACTTCTAGTGGACACCTGAGTGTCAAAAATCTTTCGAAGAGCTAAAGGTTTACCTCTCCTCCCTCATTGTCCTTTCTCAGCCTAGAGAGGGAGATACTCTGTTCTTGTATCTAAGGGTGGTAGACCGGGCTGTTAGTGTAGTGTTGGTTAGGGAAGAAGAAGGAGTACAACATCCGATCTACTATGCGGGCAATACACTTCTAGATATAAAAACCCGCTACTTGAGAGTAGAAAAGATTGTCTTAGCACTGGTGACAACTTCCAAAAAGTTGAAGGCATATTTCCAAGCACACCAAGTGGTAGTATTGACAGGCCAGCCTCTAAGACAAATCCTTTACAACTTGGACATGTTAGGACAACTGGTGAAATGAGAAATAGTATTGGGAGAAAATGGGTTACAATACAAACCAAGACTCACAATCAAAGGGCAAGCCCTGACTGACTTCATAGTGGAATGTAGATTTGAATAGGCTGTCACAGAGGATCCGTCTCCTGATCCGAAATTGGTAAAACCTGAGTCATTAGAACAAACCCCCTCCCAGTATTGGCAACTCTATATGGATGGTAACTCTACATAAGAAGGAAATGGGGCAGAGATCCTACTTACTAGCCCAGAGGGGCAGGTTTACCAGTATGGGCTTAGATTGGGTTTCCAGCTACCAACAATGTGGCCAAATATGAAGCCTTGATAGCTGGCTTAGGTTTGATGGAAGCCTTGAAAGCGTACCCCCTACAAGTGCATAATGATTCTCAGCTGATTGTGGGACAATGCTAGGGGATGTATGAAGCCAGGGATCCAACCATGGTCAAATATTTTGAGAAGGCTAAAGCCATGCTGACTCAGAAGGACGAGATGATCAACATCACCAGGGTGCACTAGAGGACAATGCACAAGTTGACTTCCTCTCCAAGTTAGCCAATGCTAACCCAATTGACCTTTCCATTGATGTCTGGATTAAAGTCTTGGACCGACCTAGCATGGAAAAGAGCAATGCTATAGTCCCTTTAATTATGAGAGCTGAGGATTGGAGAGTACCAATCAAGGAATACCTACTCACAGGTACCTTGCCCTCAGACAGGATGGAAGCCATTAAACTGACCAAGAGAGCCTCAGGTTATTGTTTGATTGATGGGGTCTTGTATCGAAGATCTACATCATCACCGCTCCTCAAGTGCTTGTCTTCAGAGGAAGGCACTTATGTTTTGAGGGAGATGCATGAGGGAGTTTATGTGCATACAAGATTTAGAGCCTTGACTGCTCAGACCATAAGAGCAGGCTTTTATTGGCCTTCCATTCTCTAAGAATCTAAAGACCTGGTAAAGAAGTGTGATAAGTGTCAAAGATTTGCCCCAGTGTCAAGGCATCCTTCAATTGAGATGATAATGATCACTTATCCTTGGTCCTTCTACCAATGGGGAATGGATATTCTAGGACCCTTCCCCAAAGCAACAGGGAAAAGACAGTTTGTTCTAGTTGTTGTGGACTACTTCACCAAATGAATGGAAGCTAAAGCATTAACAAACATCACAACCAACAAGGTGATCTCTTTCTTATGAAAGAACGTAATCTGCTGATTTGGTTACCTAGGATATTGATCACCGACAATGGACAATGAAACCCAATTCGACAACCAGAAGATGAGGGAACAGTACGAAAGGTTGCAGATTGATCACAGGTTCTCTTCAATATCACACCCTTAGACGAATGGTCAAGTTGAACTTACTAACAGGGTCCTACTCAATGGTTTGAAGAAGAAGATAAAAGAGGCTAAGTCAGAATAGGCTAAGCTCTTGAATGAAATCTTATGGGCATACATGACAACAACAAAGATCTCAATAGGGAAACCCCTTTTCTCCTCACATATGGAACTGAAGCCATGATTCCAGCAGAGATTAGATGTCCTAGTGCCAGAGTACTGCACTTCTTTCCTCAAAACAATGAGCAAGGACTCAAAGTCAATCTAGACTTACTGGAAGAGTCTAGACTCACAGCTGCAATAAGGAATGAGGCTTACAGACACAAGGCTACTTAGTACCACAATACTAGAGTTAAAAACAGAACCTTCAAACAAGGGAACTTGGTACTAAGGAAGCTAGAAGCCATATGCAACAGAGAAAGTAGAGGAAAGCTAGCTCCAAAATAGGATGGTTATTTCAGAGTGACACGGGTGATCAGAGCTAACATCTATCACCTGTAAAATCTACAAGGCTCTGACCTTCCTCATACGTGGCACTCAAACCATCTTATGTTGTATCATTATTGAATACATAAATGAAGAATGCATATTTTTATCACTTGTGTTCTTATTTAATTTACATTCCTTTCTCAGAAATACTTTCTACCGATCCAAACAGGGTTACACACCCCTGTGGCATTCGGGGCCCACTTATCCAAAATGGTAGCGAAGTTCAAAGTGAGCATCAACCTCTATTGTCATCAATCGGGGTTACACACCCCTGTGGCGTTTAGGACCCACTTCTCCGGGGTAGTAGTAGGGGATCAATGCTTCACTCTTCAAGTCGGCTTTTAACGCCCATCTTGTCTGTTCAAACGGGTTACATACCCATGTGTGTGGTTTGGGACCCGCATCTCTCCTGGACAGCACAAGACTAGTCTTTATGGCATTCAAGAGTGCTGGGGCGGCCTTACCAGGCGCAACTTGTCTATCTAACTCGAGTTACACACCCTGTGTCCGGTCTGGGACCCACATCTCTCCTGGATAGCACGAGTACCAGCCTCTACAACATTAACAAGTACTGGAACCAACCTTCCTATAATAACACATCTTACTTGTCCAAATAGGGTTACACAACCCTGTGGTGTTTAAGACCCACTTCTCCAGGACAATAGTGATTGTCCAATGCTCTTCAAAGGAAGGACTGAGAACACATCTTGAAGACTTAAACAATGAACTCTCTAGGAACACCATCTCTGCTAGTAAGACCCTAATAGGGGGAGTGTAAAAGACATCATGATCAGAATTATGACTCAACTAAGGTTAGTCAAAAAAAATTTTGGTCCTAAGTCTCCTCATCTTTCCAAAAAATGAGCAAAGTTGGGGGGCTACTGATGGGTCATGGTTTTCTAAAAACCTCCCCCATTTAAAGGCCATCACACGAAAGTCATAACCCAAAATGGGGTTATATCTTTTTGGTGTCCAACTTAACATTGGGTCATGGCGTGTTCGCGCCCAACGCTAAGTTGGGTAAGGGCGCGTCCGTGCCCAACCCTAGGTTGGGCCAAAACATGCCTACACCCAACTCTAAGTTGGGTGAGGGCGCGTCCTCGTCCAACCTAGGTTAAGCCATGGCGTGCCCGCTCCCAACTCTAAGTAGGGTAAGGGCGCATCCGCGCCCTACTCTAATTCGGGTCGTGACACATCCGCGCCCAATTGTAATTCGGGTCATGATGCATCCCCGCCCAACTTTAATTCGAGTTGTGATGCGTTCACGCCCAGCTCCACATTGAGCCAGGACACATCCACGCTCAGCACCAAGTTGGGTCAGGACGCGTCCGTGCCTAACTCTATGTTGGGCTATGGTGTGCCCGTCCCTAACCATTTTTGGGTGCAGTCACAAGCTGACCTAATTCCTCTTGGGTTCAGCGTATGAGTTGAACCTAAATACTTTCAGGTTCAGTATATAGCTAAAAGATAACTCCAAACGGAGCCTCCCATACTCTGGGTTAGGGCTAGTAATTATGATACCCATTACATCCCATTAAATATGAACAAGTGGTCCATGCTTATATTAATTAGATGTGTTGGCACGAGCAGTAGAATAATATTATTTTATTATTACAAAATTACATCTCCACCCCTCCAACGTTGTATGAAGCAGGTCAAGCCAAGTAATATAAAAGGAAGCATGAGTATATAGAAAAAAGGTTTGAAACCTTATACTCTGAGATATAAACATAATCCTTCTTCTTCTCTAACTTCTACATCTTCTTCTCCTTGTTCTTTATCTTCATAAAAGCTCATTAATACCTTTATTAATGTCTTTTTACCACATAAAAATACCTCGTACTGACTTGATCTTCAGAGGGTCCCCCATCAATACCCCAGGGGTCTATAAAGGACATTATGCAGGTATTTATCAAAGAGAAAATTTACAACATTTGAAGATTTACATTAAAGAAGAAGTCATTGCAGTTTGGAAGTGAAGATTGTAGAACACACTGTGAATGACATACAAGGATCTTAAGGAATAATTCCTTCCAGAATATTTTCATATGATTTTTGTATCGCCATCAAAAGCATTATTCTTAAATGTTTATGGTCAATGCTCTATTAAAACTTGACATTAATTAGAGTTATTAATACTCAGTACATATCATGTTCTTTTCTTAAAAAAAAAAACATTTATTCTTATACAACTAGAAAAAATACATAAAAACTTCATTACATTAATGTCCTTTCATTATCAAGTGGATTCGTCTGCATCAGTATATATAGGCTTATTTCATATTATCAAGTGAAATGTATATCTCAAACTTTCTTACAGATTTTGCATCGAGGTTTCTTTCGTATCTGAAGTCCTTTTACAAATGCGCCGTCCTTGGAGTTGCCAATATCACCTTGTTTATTGTTCGATGAAAATTTATTTGGCTCCATTTCTTCTTGATATTCTTTGCTCTTGAACTTGTAATCAACCTACTAGCACTAGCAAGGTGATTGAGAGTTGAGTGAGATCTCTCAACTCTTCAATAATGTTGATGAAAAAATTAATCAATTTTTTTTTCTTTTTTGAGGAAAATTAAGATTCTCAACAACTTCAATTATTGTTGAAGAGAAATCATTAATGATTTGTCCTTCTTTCATCCAGAGATTTTCAAAATCTCTTCTTAGAGTTTGAAGCTTTATGGCTCGGTGCTTTGAAATTCATCTTGCAACGTGTCCCAAGCACAGTTTTGGAATTAAAATTATAATTAACTAAAAATATTGAAAAAAAGGATATTGTATAAGAACATGATATAAATATGAGTGATATATTTGTCGAATTATATAACTATATATTGAATCATTGAACGAAAAAACATTAAGGAAAAATAGCATATTTCAATAACAAGAAAATCGAAAATTACAAGTCTTTAACAACATACACTTGATATCTTAAATTTAAATTTTATTGGATAATTTATTTTGTCCACTAATTTTGTTTTTCATCAAAATAAAAAACACCAAACATTACAATCAATTATAAAACAATTCGTAGGAACAGTATGCCCAAATTAATGTCGCCGTGCACATGCTCTCTGGCAATATATCATTTTAGCACATATTTTACGAGACCGGGAAAATGAACATCCTGTTAGGAAATTGCCATTATTGTGGCAAATACCCCACTCCCACTTGGTAGATAGTGGAGCATAATTAGTGCCTCATTTTGTGGATCTTGTCTCACCAT
>Ga0307517_10010050_pt1 | contig 13301 bp, 12 predicted proteins | sample 23_EM_MG_FD_194515 | JGI IMG/M metagenome (GOLD analysis project Ga0307517, IMG submission 194515) | Populus trichocarpa ectomycorrhiza microbial communities from riparian zone in the Pacific Northwest, United States - 23_EM | ecosystem: Host-associated > Plants > Roots > Unclassified | place...
AGAACTTGTATTTAAACAACTAGCGATTCTTCGAATACACGACCACTATCTTGCGAACCCAGCCACAAAATTCCCCTCAAACAAGTTCCCGTCTGTCACCCCCATTCGAAGCGGTACGTGTGATGGTGGCCCTTTGTATATCTTCTGCCTGACCTCCAGGTATAAGCGGGAACCTGGCCTCGAAACCACCATCGAAGTCGGAGAATGTGAACTCGTACCCAGGGTCATCGTCTCCGACCAGCTGTTGGTTCCGTTCGCCACCCAGAGCAATCTCTTTTTGAGTAGCGGAGATGACATATCTTCCGTGGGCTTGGTCACACAGCCGAGTTTCAGGAATGTCAAGACAGTTGCAGAAATTTAGCGTTGTTGAAGGAAATCAACAGCTTCCCTTCACAAGAGATGAAGAACGCATTCATACCGGGAATGGTAAGGTCATAGGTGTACCCTGTCCATATCCTAGCAGATTGCTATTGCAAGACCATGAGTTCACTATCATATCGCAATCCATCATCGATTTGCTTGAATTTCGCGCTTTGAAGGAAATCCTAAATTCGACAGCTTGCCCTCACAAGAGATGAAACTGTTGTAAGGCCATTTATTTTCTACAAGTTCTAACGCAAAGGATCTCGCTGCATCGATTTTACTAAATGGAAATTATGTCGAAGACATTTTCTTTCAATCGCAACTTCAAAATATTACCTTATGGAGTACCGAGATTTCTATATGAGGAACCTGCTACCTGAGAGATTTGATATCCTACAACTATGAAGGGAATATAAAGTCTTCGAAGTCGCAATGGAACGTATCTTCGAATAATTTTGCGTTTGAAACTTGTGATCACAGAAAAGAAATGGTCTTGCAACAGCAATCTGTCTGACGAGAAGATGCGGTGCTTACACTCATGACCTTACTCCACCCGATACGAACGCGTTCTTCGCCTCTTTTCCAGGCAACTGCCGAATTTCGGGATTTCCTTTAGAAATCCTAAATTTATTCAACTGGGGTACAAAACGACTTGATCATGGGTCGTTATGCATGTCGCCTCTTGAGCCATCTGTCGAGAGGAATCCCTCCGAAGGTGGCAAGAGCAAAACATGACGCTTCCACGACTCCACTATATCTAACCACAATCGATGTGATGACCCCAGAACTGAGCTTCTATTGTCATCAGGAATAGCCCGTCAGGCGTGACAATTGCCTCGTGTTCTCTGTCAAGAACACAGCATTAATTATATAACTTACTGCTCATCAGAACCACCCACGTAGAAGGAAACCTGGTGGAGTGATTGTTTAACAGAGCCCGGTCGAGAAAGGAAGTCAGTTCCGTGGTAGTTCCGTGGTGGATTCTGGTGCAACTTTAAACATTGACTTGCCTACGAAGCTCTTCATGTTACATCGAACAACCAATACTATTGCACCGCCTCCCTCTTGGATTCCAGAATGGGGAGCGTAATGTTTTTGCTGGCGCAATACTGTTAGCCAATGCAAGGGTTATTTTACTATCTATTTAATAGAAGATATGCTGGCCATTGGAAGGATGAAGGGCTTGAGTCATGGATGAATTGAAGCAGGAGAGAGACTGCGAGCGTTGAGATGAAATTAGAGGTTTGCCATTGCCGCTTTTGTGCCCCGTTCGAATCGCATATCTGGACCGTAGACCCTCTCAGTATCTATCCCTCGTAGATCTGGGTATAGACTGTTGGATCCGGGCGCCAGTGCACCGCCCGCTCCAGACATTCAACTTGAAGGGTCGGTGACATCAGAGACCTGGTGTGCGGGCGTGGTGAGATTCAGAACTGAACGGGCGGTGTTGGGCGCTTACATTGGTAGTAATTTTTAGTCCCTTGCATTTCCTTGTCTCTTGTTGTGGCGTCAGGGGTGAGCTACATTGGAAAATGTATAAAAGAAATACAGAAGCGATGCTGTGTTGTGTGCGGAAAAGGAAAGGAGCGGCCGGCTTGTGCTATTTTTGTGACAGGGTGGCAGCAAATTCTGAATGTACGTAAAGAAAGGCCCGACATATCGCTCGGTGGTCGATGTCAGGATATCCTGATCGACCTCCTGGGTACATACCGTAACGGTGCTGGAGTGGTGGGAATTAACACGTCAAAAACTTCGTTGAAATCCAAAATAATGTGGGGTACTCACTGGGGGAACTAGAGGGCGCTTTGGCCCAGCTTCACATCGGCAAAATCATGAAATGCGCTCAGCATATCTTACCTTCGTGTCGAGAAGCAAGCTTGGCTTAAAAGAAACTATTCGCACAAGAAAGCTGGGACTGCGACGACAAGAAAAGGACAGCAGTTGGATATGCTGTGGATATAACAACCAAGAACATTTTAAGGAGGGGATGAAGCGGCTTCCCCAGTCCACATGGACGACAGAGCGAACAGCGTGACGACAAGCAAAGGAAAAGATGTCCTCCCCCTTTTATGCCAGTGATGAGTAAGTAGATGATGCTCGGCGACAGCATCTACAGACTGAGTTACCCCCATTGTCATAGAATTTTTCACTACAATTTCGAGTGGAAAACGGCGAACCCCTTAGTAAAGATTTGTAAACAAGGGATTGTACCGACCTACATGAAGGACTTGAAATCCCCAGAGCAAAAGTCGGCAGATTAAGGAGGTTGGACTTATACCGGATTCCGGAGATGTTCAATGCTGTTGATTTGCGCAACTTGATGGGCACTCCAAAATCGATTCAAGGAGAGCAGCATTGCAGTAAACAGATGTTGAGCCCAATGAGCCCATGTACAGCGCAAGTGTACACCAGCTTGCATCCACTGTTAGTAAGGCAACTTCCACGCCCCGCCGCTGATCAGCAACTGGCACATCAGGTCGTGAAAATGAATGGAGCGAGCCCAGTTTTATTCTTTTTTGGATGGTCGCTAAACACCCAAATTTGAGCCGTTAGCGGATCCTCAACAAATAAGTGCTAGTGGCGCAGTTGGCGCTAGCCCACTGAATACAGTCACAAGATAGTGGTGGAAACGCCGAAACAGTTGAATATTGATCGCATACCTACCGGGGACCGGTACACCGTTATCTATACGAATGTGGTCGAGGATCATTAGTAACCGATCAGTATATAGGTCTCCTTGGCTTCTTCCTACCGTGTCATCTACACAAAATTTCCACCGTAAGCTATTTGACGCAGCTCAAGCGAATCCAAGTGCCAGCCTGAGGCTGTGGGGATGAAATAGATGCTATACCACTGGGACTTGGCAAGGACGAATACAGAAGAGTCAAATCATCGACGTTCTAATTATAAAGCTGCTACCGCCTTAAGGCCTTTACGACTACAATCTTGCCCATAAAAATGGGAAATTGGCTGTGCTAAATTGGCAAATCCCACAATGCGATGCACGGTCAGGATAGCTCACTCAATCACCTGGGGTGCCTTAATCATGATGTACATAGGTCCTTGAGAGTCTGATGGCGCCGCTCAGTTATATAACAGCTTCCGCGTTCTCAACCTTGTGTTTAAGCAGCTTTTCCTCCCTTCTTGCCCTCCATGTCACAGCCCCTCTCTCAGAAGTCCCTATCATTCGATCAAAGAGTTGGACTCCTCTTCACCATTGAAGGTTCCTCGTAAGTCTCTCCTCCATCATCATTCGCCGTTATTATATACTGATGCATAATGATACCCATCAAGATTATCGCTGATATCTGTATCCTTAGTATTGGGGCTGGCTATAGTAAGTTTTCAAATCACTCTCAAGGACATCCCAGACTCATTTGTGATTCACAGTATAAATGGTTGCAACGAACGGTATTGTCTTGGGGAAGGCGAAACCTTCGGCGACCAGACGCAAGTGATTCAAGTCTCTTCCTCAACTTGATGATTGCAGATCTCGTGCAAGCCATAGGCATGTCGAATCTCGAGATGTTGCTTCGCAAGTACTAATCCTTTTATCTTCTAGGAAATATGCCAAGTATCAAATGGATGCAAGATGCGGTCAGTATGATTGTTCAATATTAAAGAGTCCAACTGAGTCGATCACAGAAAATCGCAGAGGGCCAATTATGTACGGCGCAGGCAGCTTTAAAGCAGGTTGGGATAAATGGTGTGGCATGGACGTACGTATTGGCAATTTTTTTCTTCCTTCATTATCAGGCTTACACTTTTTCATAGATCTCTGGTACATATCTTCCACCAGTTCTCTGCCCTGGATATCTTCTGACGTGCCGACTTCAGGCTATCGCCGTCCATACCTTTTCGATCCTGGTTCTTAGATGGAATCCCCCAGCGTATGCTTCCAAGGCCATGGTCATTGGAGTCTGGGTTCTCACTGGTGTAATAATCGGAATTTCGTATGGTGTACATAGACATCAGCGTGATTATTATGGTATAAGTGGCTATTGTAAGTCTATCCAGTTTCTTGAGGAATCGATGAAATAGAGCTTGTTTCTTGTAGGGTGCTGGATCACAGGGCACTTCCAAACACAGATGATTCTAACCGAATATCTTTGGGTCTGGATGGCGGCTGGCGTCATGGCCATCCTGTACACCATAATGTTTGCTGTCATGCGTGGCTGGTTTATCATTGATAATGGGATCCATTGGTATAATAACTATAATCCCAGCGATAACGGATTGGAAGAGGTGGAAACGGAAGAAGAGAAGGAGATGAAGGCAATTGCGAACCTCATGCTATTGTGAGTTGATATGTCTCTGGTGGTTTGCGCTATTTTTCATCATTCCTTGCCATCAGTTACCCAGTGGTCTACATTTTTTGTGTCCTACCCAACTCTATATCTCGATGGATGTCTTTCCGGGATGGCTCACTGAATGACAAGTTCCCCCCCTACCAATTCACATTCTTCGCCAGCACAATTTTCGCCCTCTCGGGGATGTTTAACGTCATCCTCTTCTTTGCAACCCGACCCGAACTCATCGTCAGCCCAACCTTGACTAATGAATCTGAGCAAGTTCCCCTTCAACACCAAAGGGACTCTTCTGGGTTCGGCCATCTCCCAGACCGCCAAGGACTTTCTCCTGACCTAGAGAAATCGAGCCAGTCTGATTTCGATCCTCGGACATTGACTGAGAGTGACCGCCTTCACGCATCTCCTCTCACGATGAACACGTCGTTACCTTCTCGCGCGAGTGCCTCCGGCAATCCTGGGTACCTCTCACTTGAGAGAGGTGCATATCAACGATCGAGGGGATCATATTCTCAGCCGGAAGAGGAGAATTATGGCCACCTTCCAAGTTAGATTCTTCCAAGTGGTTTGGCTTTGCGCATCGTTTTTACCATCTATATCTTCCTACTCCTGCAGTATTTGTACTTTTACATGGACCTCAGACAATCCCACTTGCAGTCTATACCAGCCAATGTACATCTTTTCTGAAAAAATTTGACCATGTGTATAAACCCAACTCTTTAAGCCTCCAGCATTAATACAATAGTCCCATGAACCGAAACCCAGTAACCCTGCCCAAGTTTTCCTGCACTTTCCGCACCTGTTCCTCGGTCGAATCATTTTGCGCCACCACAATTACATCTTCCTCTTCGACCGGACTTTCCAGCGTATTCAACTGGCTGTCCAACATCGAAGCTTTCATAAAATGAGCGGGCCTCTTCTCCATCCTCTCCATCAGCAATTCGCGGGTCCCGTCGATAAAGACAAAGTAGGTCAGTAGCACGATGTCTGGACCTAGCTGGGCATCTTCAATATCGGCCGAGTAGACGGGAATGGTGGTAGGATCTTTCTGCCTCCGCTTCCCGCGCAAAATATCGCGATAATATTTCTTCAAAGCAGAGCAGCTGATCACTACACCCCTAACGCATGCCTCCTCCGTTGGGAGTTGCTGTCGCTCCCCAACCTTCCGGATGGCCGTCCTTCTGATGAGCTCGAGCCAAGGCTCACGATCAGCATCATCCAGCGGCTGGCCGGACGACATTTTCTCGACGTTAGCCCTGGGATGTAGTTCGTCGCCCTCGACGAACGGCATCGCTAACGCTCTACCCAGTGCCATACCGAGTGTTGACTTGCCCGTGCCAGAGACACCCTGTGTGAGCCAAAAATTGCATCAGCGTGAATTTTTTTGTTGGCACAAAGGATTATTGCGGACCATGACGACGATGAACACAGAGCTAGTGAGTGAGGGCCCTCCCTGCGATGCGTATGTGTCCTTGGGGAAATCAGATTGTTCAACCATCTCTGGTCAAGACCAAAAGAGAGACAAGGAGAAAAGGAGAGAGAAGGATCGATGTAGACCTTTTCTCTTTTCCTCACATCCGGTTATGTAGTTGGTGTCTCTGAGTAAGCTGTAATCCTTCGGGAAAATGGCGGACAAAGGCAGCAAGGCGTTTCTTCGGGGACCGGCACCATTCGGACCGTGTTTGTTTCCATAATGAAATGGCACAGCCAACGGTGAAAAAGCTAAAAGGTCCCTGATAATCGATCAATGGTGATTATATTAGACATACAAGTTTCAGGTATACGACAGATTTGTCGAGAGAGAGCATGTGTAAAACCGTGTGCGGTATATATGTAGAGATAGCGAGGTAAATGAACGCGACTTTGTGGATACAACATTGGGAAAATTGAAACGTCGACAACAACGCCAAGTGCCCAAACAGAAGACAGAATACTTCATCACGGAAGGAAAAAAAAGGAGGGGTATTCTAAGGGAAAGGATTGTAAGAGTATAAGGGAAGGGAAGCCTGAAAGAAGGTGATGGAGACAATGCGAATGACGATAGAAGGGTTCTTCAGCCCAGAACTATGGAAGGAAGGCTAAGCACCAGGAAGCCCTCCGAATAAAAGGAGAAAGAAAGGGAAGACACGATAAACAGATTCTAGCGATCAGTATCATGGAAGGTCACCAGCATTCGCCGCTGCATGCACAAATGGGAGAGAACGTTGACGTTGCGGCGAGAAATTGATCGTGTTATACGCCGGCGGAGGAACGTCGAATATTGAACTGCTAGGCAACGGTACTGGTGGCAAATCCCTTTCCGGAGCCGTCAACACATGTACCCAATTCCTCAGGTCCTCCTGCGAAGCTTTAGTTATGGGCGGCTGGCGGCTGTGCTGTCCCTCAGGTACTGGTACTGGTACTGGAAGTAGAGGTGGTGGGTTGGTACGGCTGGTATTTGGCGTAGGAGGGAGGGACCGCAGAGGTCGAGAAGGCGATGTGAGAGCAGCAAATGAAGCGTTGCTGCGCAACTGATTCGAACTTTGTACGCGTCGTGCCAGAGGAGGGCTCGAACTGATGGGAGGCAGGGGCGGGGGTAATGGTAATGGTCTTCGTGTTGATGGAGAACCCGGTCGACTGAGGTTGGATGTATACGAACGGACACTATTCGAACGCGCAAATTGGCTATCTCCACTGTCCTGGGGAGGTGACTCTGGGGGTAGGGGTGGCAGATCGCGTGTTGGTCTGAAGGTCATAGAAATTGGTGTGGAAGGTTGAGAACTAAAGCCTCTACCATTCAGAGATTTAAATTGCGGAGGAATCTGAGGAACTGGAGGTCTGCTTTGCGAGTTACCATAAAAAGATGGATCAATGTGGGTGTGGGAAGGTGCTGTCGCGGAATAATGGAATGATTCAGCGAGAACACTGGACGGGCGCGCGTCATCAAATAAAGTCCCTTCGTCGTCGTCGTCCTCAAACGACACCGTTAGCGCCATTGTCGTTTTCGGACTAGCGGGCCGTAAGGATGATGAATCGAATTCTGGGTCGGGGATCAAGGCTCCACCTGAAGCTGAAGTCGGTGTACGAGGAAAACTTGGCGTTGTGGGGGATAGCGACGACGATCCATCTGACAGCCTCAACCTCGATTCCGCACCGCCGGCGATTTTGGGATAAATTGGTTCGCCGAACATGATCTTGCGGAATTTAGGATCAGAAGTGGAAGGAAGGTCGGGCATCGAGCTGGATCCCTGCCCGCTGGATCCCGATAGATGGGGACCATCTTCATATTTACGCACCACCATCCACTCCTGAAGATCGGTTACGAGAAGCAATGCCGTGATCAGGACATAATCCAGAAGCAGTACTGAAACTCCTTGGTAGACGGTAAGCACACTTGCGTCATATTTGTCATGAAGACTCTCGAAAAGTGTCAAGGTGATCGGATCCTGTCCTTTGGGGGTTTCAAGAATTGCTATGGGACCTTTGACGGAAGCGGTCGTACACTAGAATCATTTCAATGCTGTGCACTTGGAGAGCAGACGCGACTGACCCAGTAAGTAGTACCATATTGCCTCCACTTCATGGGTTGGGAGTAGTTGGGTATGTTAAACTTGCGAGGAGAACTGTAAGATCCGATGTCAGAAATTTCGGGCACTTGGGGCGTGAGGTTGCTTTATTGATGGGCTTACTTCGGGTTCGCTGCGGGTTTAAGTAACATTTCTCCTCCCAGATAACGAACACCCTTCAATTGAATCTGGACGCCGTCCGTGTAGCCCTTCCCTACGGTCTTCGTAGGCAACACACGGGGCCATTTTATCGATGCGGTTTGGACGGAACTTCGTTTGTCATCGTTCATCAGAACTGTGGTCACCGTTCCGACAGTCTTGATTTCGTAAAGTGGACCTTTCAACACGCCGTCCCCAACGGTCGAGTCCAGAAATGAGCGCGACGATAGTTTCAAGGTGAGTAGAGGAGATTTGGTGTGGACAGGTGGTTCAACAGCGTCATGCCGGCGCCGTAGCGATCCTAACGGAAGCTTGACCATTGGAAGAATAGGTGTCCGGGAGATTGTGAGGGAGTGTGTTGAGGGTGCCACGGAACTGTCCGCTGCAGAATTCGAGCGACCTCGGCGGCGCACGAAATCCCTCATGGTGTCGTCCAGAGAGTTAGATGAGAGTCCATCCCAACGACGGAAGCTTCTCCAATTATCGAAACTGAAATAAATGATGATGCTGAGGTAATGGCCGTAATGCATCAAAACACCGCAAGTCGTGATGCCATGTGGGCTGATGGGAGGCGAACTAGGGCGAACTCCATTTACACATAGCTCGGCAACAAGGTCGGTTCGCCATCAGACCGTACCCACAAGTGTCAAGGCCAGATCCCACGGATTCGGGGGAGATGCCCTGAGGTGCCTCGGTCGAGCGTGTCGGGGTATTCACTGGCTAATTTTGCCCGTTGTTTGAGATCATAGTCACTCGGTGCCAAAGATTGCTATAATGCAGTAAAATAATTCTCGTTTCTCCTTAGTTTTGAAAGAATGACCGTGAATAAGAAAGTGACAAGGCGGTGGGAAGGAAAGATGAATGTAACGCGTCGTGACAAAAGCCCACGAAATAAACAAGGCCATCGTTTCTCTTTTTCCATCCGTACCACCATCAATAACTTCGTATATCCATGTCTTCTAACGTTACCAGCCCATCCGGCAACAAGTAAGCATGGTATTTTATCCCTCGTCCTCTGGCCCCACGTTGACGCGTCATGGTGACCAGAAACATGAAGGGTGAACGCAACAGCATCAACGCGTCGCCGTCAGCAAAGGGAAAAGCCAAGGCTGCAGAGGATGCAACGGAGGAAGAGGAAGAGGAAGAAGAGGAAGGTGATGAAGAAATGGGATCTGATGACGACGACGAGGAGGTTCGTCACGCGTCTTCTTTGGTCTGGCGTCGCGATTCTACGCGTCTTCCTCTCATTCAAGTCTTTTAAAAATATGAACTCAGTAACTTATATTTGATTTCTCTAGGCTGAAGAGGACTTTGAGGAGATCGACCCCAGTGCCATTGTTGGCCGTCGTACTCGCGGTGTCAGGGTTGACTACACCTCCAAGGAGGCCCTCGAAAAAGCCGGCCTGAAGGGCGATGAGGATGAGGATGAAGATGAAGACGTCAAAATGGACTGAACTGACGCGTCGTGTAATCAAGTTTGTATGTGGCTGTAATGGTCTTCTTGTCCATTTCGCATCAGCTCATCAAATCTTATCTTTCAGGTGTTTTTGATCATCACACCTGCCCAATTTGTTATCAATTTGCTTTTTTTTGGGTCCTCATTTCCGTTGTTCCTCCGTGCGAGCTAACGATGATATACTGCTGCTTCATGTATCCTTCAATCGTCCAATGTACAGTTGTATTTCACCCATGTATACTTCAGCGACCTCTATTGTCTCATTGTCAAAACCTCTGGGCTATCTACGACAGCTCCCATCTCATGTCAACTGTCTAAATAATCGGCTCTTACGCATCAAATTTAAGCGATTCATCTATCCATGGCTAAATTCATGGGCTGCGTTAGCCGTAGCTCAATTGATTCATCGGACAGCTTGGCCACCCACGATTGGAGGGGCACCTTCAGTGACACTTGAACCCCTTTTGCAGGGTGAAACAACGATCTGCTCCTTCATAACAAAGTGCGGACTGCCTTGCCTGCCTTTCGCCTAACGGTTTCAATAATTTCGCTCCCAAGTAGGACCCATAATGCATCGGTTGTGCTGTTGATCATCCCCCTTTGTCAATTACGGACTCACGGTACCGAGGATGGACAAGTGTCAGGTTGTTGTTCAAGCGCATTCGAAACATCCAAAAGGCATTGATATTGAAACGAATATGGAAGGATATCTAAGAGCCAAAGACTGACGTGTTCAATTCCGCCAGCGCCGTTGTCCTCGGCTCGAGGGCAATGCGATGTTCGGTCCAACTGCTACCATCTGGCACGGAGTTCGACCGGTTCATTCTCCTCCGTGCGCTGTTCATGCAACTAGCGTTGCTTTACCCCCGAACCAGCAAGCGTTGTCGTTGTGCGCTGAATTCTCTTCATAATGTTATCAGACAGCGCCCTGCAGACCTTTACCCTTAATTCTTGAATTTTTTTTGGGCGACCCTGTGTTAACGGAATAAATATGGTAGCGCATATGATTTTGCTAAAGACGTTCAGAGCACCCATGAGAAACGGAGGTGATGGCTCAGATCATTTATGGGACCTCAACTCGGCACGGTTTGGAATTCTCACTGAACGCCTCTCGGCGTTCGCAGCCCAATATGGCCTTAGCTACTGTCCATATTCTGTTAACAATGGTTTCCAAGATGGTTTCCAATAAACATGAATAGCACCTGAGCAAGTAAACAATACATATTGATGTATCCAGACCAGCGCACCTGAGAAATAGGAATTGCCCTTCTTCAGTCCGGGTAGGAGCTCGGACTACTTAGAGACTCTCCGAAGCGTTGACCCTGAAAGGGATTGTGTCCATGAACCATCTAGGGACTTTTTATACAACCCACCTTTAAAGCATCCTCCTGGGTCCAGCACCCCCTCCCCGCAGGCCTGATCGATAGCTTAGGTAGTGCAACACATGTGCCTCTTGATACTTTAGCGCTCACAGTCCTCCGCAATCTTGTAGGGTCTTGCAGAACCATCATACGCCGCGAGAAGTCGTCGGAAACTACCCTATATCCAACGTGAATTTATTATGGCCACTCGGTTATCAGTGCATGACCAGTGGTGAGATAAGTGCTTAAAAACATACCCACTCGTTACCGAGCTCAGCTAACGGTCCCACAAGGCGTTCAGAAAATGTTCTCCCACCACGATGACACTTACGTACGTGCGTTTTTCCCGCCGTAGATCTCAAGAGGTGCCTTTTTCCCAAAATCTGGAAGATCTGGTGCCTGTCTGAAGTCATTCCTATGATTAGCTCTAGGATACAGAATTAGATCTATTAATGTTGGTTGAATGTTGGACTTGCCCATCCCTTCCCAAAATACGTCCTGGGAAGAGAACTTCAATCAGCACATCTAGATCCTGCTGAAATTTAGATTTAAACGTCAAATCTAGACATACTAAAAATATTAGGCGACGATTCTATTCCATATTGCCTGGACGTGTATGTATTCCGTCGCTGAAGGTTTCGCGCTGGTTTGGCGACCTATTTTAATCTTTTCTCGAAATCCAATCGATACTGAAGATACTCCAACAATTCAACTGATGACCGAGTCCGCATAAATGTAGGAGTTTTATCCATGTCCTCTGCTGATTTTCCGTGGCCTATAAATCTCGTGCACTGATCCGAGGCTGATATATCCACAACCTTTCTGTCCTTTTGACCATTTGCGAAATACATAAAATAGAACGCAGCTACTACCCTGCAGATCCTTTCCTCATCGTTTTGAGTAAGGCAAGCCGCCGATTTGCTTTATTGTTCACAAACCGACCTACCCCCCTCATATCCACGTCCACCGCATCCCGGATTATCTGTTTGTCCTTCTCCTGCATCGACATTCGCAAGAGCCATTTGTTCTTAGTATCCCGTTCAATGAGCCCGTTGATTAAGCTGCCAAAGTGGTTTCAGTCTTGAAAGATAGTGATCACTGCAGTAAATTGAATGTACGCACTCAATGCAGGAGAGCACAGAGATCGGCTGTTTGTGCGTCTGTCCTGCTATTGAGCCAACGGGGACTGCAAGTTCTGTGGTCCGCCTGCAAAAATCGAGAGCCTCTTGTGATATTGAGCCAAAAATCTCAAAAACATGGGCGCCATCACTGATGCCCGTCGCGCGTACAAAGGTGATACTGACAACTCCTGGAGCGGTGATAGAGTAGCTACTCTCGTCAACTGCAATGCCCTTTGATGTTATGGCGCAGATCTGGAACATTCCTTGCATTGGGCTTGCATCAATTTCAGCCGATGGTTTGAATAACTTGACGAAACGCTGAGCATCTGATGGCTCAAAATCTGTCCAGATTTCCACCCTGAGTGGTTTGCCAGTACTCGTTTTGTTGATCAAGTCCAGTTCTAGTGCAATAAGCACCTCCACATAAAGGCGTAATACCTTATTTGCCATCAGAGTTCGGCAGATCTTTCCGAAGTCGCTGAAAAGCCCTTTCGGCTGGGCTTGGCAATGCGGTTTATGTTTATTCCTAAACCATCAAAAATCCATAAAATTTCAATAATTTGTTAAGGCTTTTTAAACTTTACCAGTCTGCCTTTTGGCACTGCAAAACGAACGAAGATTCAACCGGCAGTTAGCGGGTCATATTGAGCAGCTTGAAAGTACAGCCGAGCTCACCTCCCGTGAACAGTAAGAAGCTCTACACTGGTAGAAAGTCAGTCAAAGCATGGACCAAAGTCAACTGTCGACTGGTCGAAACCCACATTTCCGCACACCTGGAATCTGTATCCGGAACCTGGCCTTTCATGTTTCATGCATCCTATGCAAATCGCATGTATGCCTCGTCGAACTTTCTTAATATCTGCAGATCCTTGGGGAAATGCTTGAGAGGATCTATCGCCGGGTAATGTAAAATCTTGCATAACACTCGTGATGAAAGGGTGGGTTGTATCGATGTTCAGCGGCTGATCAGTGGTCGGCAATCGATGATC
>Ga0307517_10010051_pt1 | contig 13301 bp, 5 predicted proteins | sample 23_EM_MG_FD_194515 | JGI IMG/M metagenome (GOLD analysis project Ga0307517, IMG submission 194515) | Populus trichocarpa ectomycorrhiza microbial communities from riparian zone in the Pacific Northwest, United States - 23_EM | ecosystem: Host-associated > Plants > Roots > Unclassified | place...
GTTTTTTTCTCATCTAATTACAATAAAATTAGCTTATTTAAACAATCAGGCTATAAATTGAGTCATGAAATTCTTTTTTCTTTGAAACATGCTTGTTATACCTAAATATCATCTTAAAAAAAAAAAATTAATGTTAGCTTATTAGTTATTCATTTATCCCATTTAGAAACATACGTCTAGTTTACACTTATTCACTGATCCCATTTAGAAAAATTTCTGAATACGCTATTAATATTAATTATATACAAGAAGTTACTACAAATGTAGTTACTTTAAGTTCCAATAAAAAAAAACAAGATACAGTCTAAACATTGGATCCGATGGACCGAACTAGATAAATGTTCGCTCAAAAGGCACAATAAGCACAAATTCTTCCCCCTTTTTTTTTAAATTTATTTTATTTACAAGAGGGAGAGGAATGTGGTCTTTAACCTCTTGGTATACATAAACTGGGGCATGAACCGCTGAAACAAAAACAATCACATGCATGTTTCGTAACGTTTCTGTTATTCAGAAACTGCGACAACAGCTACCCCTGTGTGCACAGTAAAGAATTAGATAGTTTTTTATTTATATTTAATATTCAAATAAATTTTTTGAACGCAGAAACATACTATTTGTGTTTTGAAAATATATTAAATATTACCTTTTAAAATACTTTTTATTTTTTATTTATATTTAATATTAGTATGTTAAAACAAGTTAAAAGTAAAAAATTAAGTTAAAACTAAAACAAAACTCAAGTTATTTTAAAAACACAATCGAGCCGCAATCTCAATCACTCCTTACCAGCAGGCCAGCCTGTGCTGCTTTATAGAACATGCATGCATTAACTTGACTGAAACATTGCCTTTCAACAAAAAAAAGGACTGAAACATTTGTTCATTTCCTCGTTACAGGCCATGTTTTTTCCACCATCCGTGGCCGTGGGGCCTGGCCTTGAATCTTTACGTCAAGTCAAATTATGTAGTTTCTTTCAAAAGTTACCTAATCCTATCCCAACACACTGTACTGGGACTTGTTATAGTTTTATCTTCTTTTGATATGATTCTACTGTCAATCAGTCAAGTCTCTGTATTTGTTTTTCATTTCTGTACATCGTCTGCTCGTACATTTTACGGTGAACATTATTATTATTGCATCTTTTATATCGACGCTTGTCCAAAGGGTTCTATCTCAGTACATTTATATCAGACTTTAAGCTCAGTATACTTCTTCTAAAAGTAAAGTTAGGCGAACAAAGATACGCTAACTCTTCAAAAGAATTAATGGCAGAACTCGAACGTGAAACCTCGAATGATTTTTTCTCTCTGAGCTAACTGCTGAGGGCAATCAGTCTAGTCAAAAGCTGTCGTAAACTCCTTTATTTGTGCTAATTTATGGCTATGATCCATCACAATGCAGTGTTATATCAGTGTTAAGACTGATGTGGGGGTTGACAAAAGCAAAGTTAAGATTTCGAGTGGACAGGAAAGGCTAGCTGCCAGCAGAGGTTATTTCAGTGGACAAGTAAGAATCATAATAACAAGTATAGGAAGTATAGGGTTTTCTATCTATCTACCTACCTACTTACCCTCAAACGTGCTTCTGCTGCTTCTTCTTGTCTTCTTTCGCTATCACCATCTCTTTGGATTAGCTAATTTTCAGCTTTTTTTTGCCCTTTCCATGGAATTTCATTAGGACAGTTCAGTTTCATCTTTGTAACAAACTGAACTATGTGTCGAGTAAAAAAGGTCTCTGTGGTTCACTCCTTGTTTCCCAACAAAATAGGTCACACTGATTGCTTCTTCATTAAATTTCAGCTTATAATCTGTACTTAACCATCACAGGGGAGACTACCTAGCTTCACTCTTGAAAATGGATTGTGAAGATGCATGAAAAAAATAAATAGATATTTATATTAAATATTAAATATTTTAGATATTTCTTAAGATATTTATATTAAAAAAATCTATATAAACAAAGTTTCATTTATCTAAATAAAGGTCTATCAGATCCCATTTCTCTAGACTCTATCTCTCATAACATGTTTAAAAAAATCTAAGTCCAATATAAGATCTAAACAAAGCTTAAGAAACATTTAAATCTACAAAATATTTTTTTATTCTCGTCACTTGAATAAATAAACACTATATTGGTTTAAACTTCAAAGTGTTTTTCTAGAAGGTGTCATTGGACTCATCAAGTTCTCGTGATTTAGTTTTATCAACACATAGAAAACGCCCCCAATCTTTCTATTGAGGAATTTTCCAGCCTCATCAGATTGGAGATTATTTTTATGACCAACAATTTAATTATTTTAACCAATAAACTATTTCATCTTTTTTTTTATGTAATCAAAAGTTTGTGTTCACTTACATAGTGTAGAAATTTTGGATATATTGGAAAATTAGTACACAACATTAAAATAAATAGAGAAATGACATAAAAACAAAAAGTTTTGGTGAAATAGTATATTTTTAGATGTCGCTCTTGGGAACTGTAACATTTAATTGATATCGCGGTTAGGAACCACGACATTATTTTAATTAATGTTGCAGCTCCAAACCGCAGTAGCTATTAATTTTCCATGAAAGACTTCATTTTCTTCTATGTTATTTTCTTAATGATTAAAGAGAAGCAGAAATAATTGACTTTGTACAATGTATGTTATTTTCTCAATGATTAAAGAGGAGCAGAAATAATTGACTTTGCACAATGTATGTTTTCATGTTAGATTATATGCTTCTCTTTCTACACTGATAGCACACAGACAAAAAGAAAAGCTTTTTGCTGCAAAACTAGAATCAAGGAATCACTGGGGCTAGAAATTGAGTAATTATTTGTCATCTCATGATATAATTCTATGTATTTCATGAAAAATTAATTGATGTTGCCGTTTAGAATTGCGACATCCAATAGTTTACTTTTTCGCCAAGACTTTTTGCTTTTGTGTTGTTTTGCCATTTATTTTAATTTAGTGTGCTAATTTCCTATTTTATCCATAAATTTTAACATTATCATGTAGAAAGCATACAAAATGGTGTCGTCAAGAAATTTTTTGAGACAAGTTATAAGTGATAACTTTTTTTGAGAATTATATTAATTATTCTTAATAAATCAAATTTCAATCCATAAGTTTTTTTTTTTTGAAAAATTGTTGAGCATGATTATAACATTTTTTATTAGAAAATGAATTGTATAATGGGTTTGGTTTTCTTAATAAATTTTTCCATAAATTAATTGATATAAAATCACAAGTCACTTCATATTTATTTAATAACAAGTAAATAACTTGAATGCTAAATCAATAGCAACAATTAAATAGTTACTTGTTATATAAAGAAAGTAACAATGAAAACTTGTATAATTACAACTTAAACATGACATTTAGAAACAATCAATAAGAATTATATATATATATATATATATATATATAGAGAGAGAGAGAGAGAGAGAACTTGAAACCAAATTAAAAAAAAAACTAAAATAGATGATGAATTCATTGTTCACCTAAACACAATTTACCATGGATCGATGATAATAGTGAATTTACCACTTTACCCTTAAAAAAACCTTTTAGCTAGAGGTTGAGGGCATGGATGTCTTTTCAATGGGGATATTTTGGTATTTTTAAATTGACCGGGAGCGATATGGGTATTTACTTTAAAATTGCACGGTAAATTATCATAAATACCTTTAAGATTAATGCATCGTTTGGTTACATTGAGGGGTAGATTTGTATTTTTACTTATAAAGTGCACAATAAAATAACCAATCTAACCTTATATGCAAAAATAGTTTGGTTGGCTAGGAGGGGTGTTTTCGTCTTATTCTTTTTTATTTTCACTATAAAAATACCTTTTTGCCTTTGGTTTTTAATTTTTTGTATGCCTATGATATGAGGGTATTTTGGTTATTGTGCTATTAGTTTTTCGTTGTTATTGGATGAAGTGAGGGTTAGTTTTGTCTTTTAACAAATTAAAAGGAATTTAAAAAAAAAACATTGGCTCGTGTTGGGCAAGCGTCAACCACTTCGCTGTCTATGGAAGACGTGTATGGTTGATTTTGGCAACCAAAAATGTCATTTCGTGGCATTATTAAATTCATCTTGGTGTCTCCTCCATGTAGAAGTGGCGAGTGTAGAAAATAGAGCTCCGATTTGACTTCGGCGGCTATTTTATTTTTTTCTTCTTTTTTCCTTCTCTCCCCCTCGATTCTTGCACCCTATTTTTTTCTTCTTTTTTCCTTCTCTCCCCCTCGATTCTTGCACCCTACCCTGCAATTTCTTAATCGACCCCTTAGCTTCCTTTTGTTTTCGATTTCGTCCTTAATGTTTTGGTTGATATCTGTTTTATTTCAAATAACTTATGAAAATAAAAATTTGTTTCAATTTTATCCTCATTTGAATTTTTTTACTTCTTTTTCTTTTTTATTTAGTCCATGATCTTTTGGCTGATATTTCTTTTATTTGAAATAACTCATGAAAATTGAATTTTTTTTCAATTTCATCCTCATTTGACTTTTTAAATTTGTCTTATTTAGTCCATTTTCTTTTAATTTCTATTTATGTCATTTGATGATTTCACCTTCGATCATTTTTTTTTCCTATCAATTTTTTTTCTTATTCTTTTGATTTTTTTTACTTTACTAAATTTTTTAGTTTTGTGTTTTTTTACACTCAAATTTATTTTTCAACATTAAGTTGATTTGAATTTAAGCTTCTTAGTTAACTCCATTTTGGAATTTCATGGATTCCAATTTGGAAAATTAACCCAACTTAAGGATGTTCGCTAGGGGTTGCCTTTTTTTTTATCATTCTTTTAAGCAAATTTTTTTTTAGATTTTAACCTTCAATATTTAGTTTATCAAAGATTAAGCTCCGTGTTTTTTTTATATGCTTTCTACATCCTTTGTTTTTTTTTTTGGGTTATCTAGGGTCTTTTTATGTTTTGTTCTTTGTTAGATATATTTTCTCAAAATATTTTTTTCTTTAATTAAATAGAATATATTGATTGAATATAGACGGATATATACTCACTTCACTGTGTTCTGTTCACTTTGCTTTTACAGAGCATTGCTCTAGTAAACCATGCAGCTTCTTTTGATGTCTTCTTGCATCCTTTTGCAGTGAAGTTTGAATCAACTCAGCAAGCTCTTTTGGTTGTGGCGATGTCCACGGTCGAGTTGCGGCAGGTCTCTAGCAATCTTTTATTTCTTCTTCTTATAGGTATGACATCGATGACTTATTTTTTTGTTTAATATTGTCAGGTGTTTTTTACTGCGTGTTTTCTATTGTTGCTTTTAATTTAAATTAGATTATTAAATTAACCGATCTTATTGCATATAGTCAAGTTAATGAATCGAGTATCGAGTTCTCCTTATTTTTTTCAAAACACTGTCGGCCCACGACATAGCGTAGATCTAATCTAGTACGGGATCTACATTTGTGTTTGTTCTACTGGATTACTGACTATTTTCTTTGTTTTCGCTCTAATTGATAGAAAAGGAAGTGATAGCTAGCATTTTTATACAAAAATTTAGATACACGCACAGTTTATCAACATTTTGTTGGTGGGGTGCCTACCAATAGCGCAGTACCCCCTTAACAAATTGAACCTTTTCCTTTTCTATTAGACTTCCTATTCCCAGAGGGTGGGATCTCAACGATGCTTTTAAGATGGATCTGCTTGAATCTTAGTACCCGTTTGAAACAACTTTGTTCCAAAATTCTCTAGAAAAGAAGAGCCCAAGCTGATCTTTTCTTTTCTTATAAAAAAGTACCGATTCAAGAGAGCATGAATAGTTGTTCTCTGTGAATGAACAGTGTGTAACCTTAGGAAAAAATGGCATCGTTCGTACATTATTAAGACCCACCATGCTACCATGATACGTCCACTTCGATTTCAGATGCAGGACCCCCACCTCCTTCCTTTCTTTTTAGCCCCTCTCTAAACACCTGACCCAGTCCCATAGACAATTCTCCCTCTTTCTCTCTCGATTGCCCACTCAATTTGTGATTGTCTTATGGGGGGTCCCTGGGCCACAGATCTCGTAGAGAAACTCGTACTGATGATCATGCATTTTCTATATAAATCTCTTAAAAAATATGTAGTTTCTGTCCATAGATACTTGAAATGCAATACGTTATAAGACATACACGGATACGGATACATTATAATACGAGATACAATACTTTTCTAGTCGCTTAGCCAGTGAACAAGAGCATCTAACGAAAGCGATTTCAGATCATCAATGGGTTTTACGAGTAACCAGTGAAACTATAACTAGATTTGATTATATACCGATTAAGATGTAAATATGCAGATACAAAGGTACCATAGCTTAAGCAGACAAGGTACTAAGAAAAAGGTGAAGCAAATATTACCTTTTGCGTGGACTAGGGTCCTGGTTGCAGTGTGGACACCCGTATCCTGCGCCAAAGATTAGCTGATTCACATGACGACACCTTCTTTATTTTAATTATTTGAAAGGGTACGGACCACATGCTGCTCCCTCTATAAATATGTTCCATGTTCAAAGCCTCCATACCATGTCCGAAACAAGACTTTATTGTTACCATATGTAATAAGTTAGATCTAGCTAGCTCTACTATGGACTACCATTCCACTACAAACCCTAGCTCATCTGGGTCATCTTCTGCACCCAAGAATGGCAGAGAGAAAAGGACGGGTGGCAAGAAAAGCAATGGTGGGGTGAAGTTATCAACTGACCCTCAAAGTGTGGCTGCGAGGGAAAGGAGGCATCGTATTAGTGACAGGTTCAAGATTTTGCAAAGCTTGGTTCCTGGTGGGACAAAGATGGACACGGTTTCCATGTTAGAGGAGGCCATTAATTATGTTAAGTTCTTAAAGAATCAAATATTGCTTCACCAAACTATAATGAACTCTGTGGATGATGAACGATCTCTTGACTATCATCTTCCTGCTGGTTCTGCTTCTCTTCCTACTGAGCAACCTTCATACTTGGACAGCAACCTCGCATCCGTAGTGCATCCTTCGTCTTCACTACCATGCCCAGATTCTTACTTCCAAGCTGATGAAAATTACACGCATTATGATGCATTTGATAGTAAGAATTATTACTTTTAGTGCTTCTCTGTGTCTATATGGTTAAAAGCACGCTTGAGTTGTGGCGTAGATGGGCTGGCGTGCTGGTGGTATCATTAACATTCAAGTATTAGTGGCAGTAATTAGTCCAGGGTTACTCGCTGTACTGTTCTTCGTGAATTTAATTTATGTGTAGTTTCGATTTTATCTAAAATCTTTTATTCGTTTCAATTAGATCCCCTAACTTCAATATTTGTTCGACTTTTCATTTTCGTACGTTTTTATTAGAGTAGAAATGAAAAATGTGTGTAAATACAATTTAATCCCTAACATTAATGAAATATATCAATATAATCTAAAAAGTAAAAATGAATAAATTGAAATTAAAGATGGTAGGATTAGGATGTTTCTTGAGAAACCAATCTTCTCAAGTTTCACAGTATTTATTTTACTAAAAAAATGCTTTTCCAATTAATTTTCTGTTTTTATTTTTGTCAATCTCAACTCTTCTCTTTTTTTCTTTACTTTTTAATTAGCTGATATTGAGATATTTCATAAACTTCAGGGATGGAATTGAAACTTGTACATGTTTTCTGTTGCTATTGGAAATGGATGGAGAGAATTAAAAAACTGGAGTAAAAATAAAATATTTAATATCTGATTGAAATAAAAAAATGAGGGCTGGTTGAGAAAAATCAGAAGTTTTAGATAAAATTGAGAAAACATGTAAACTTGAAACTTGAGAGAGACAGATTTAAAATTTACCCATTAATTAATAACTAAATAAGGTTTGTGATGCCCACTTTAATTAATTAGCTGATCAAAGAAGTTAAATTAGTCTTAATATTTACTAGTAACTTTTTAAACAATATTGATTAGCACCAACAAACAATATAAAATAATATCCTACTAACTTCAATAAGTTAACCCGATAGCTAAGAATATTTACTCTCTTTCTTGGCTCAGAATAATTTATTAAATACATAGGTTTAAATTTTAGGATTAGCACATGGAAAAATATTTAAATTTCTCCAAGTTTATATTTAAGATTGTCCAGAGAGAGATTTAATCTTAGTTGACATGCAAGCTAATTAAAAGAAAATACCTCTATTGTCGAACCAAATTAATAAATAAATATAATTACCTTGTATTGACAATTTATATAGTAATAGCATATTGGTCCGCGTTCCGTAACAGGTCAATAATAATTCCTTTTTAAATGTAAAAAATATATGAAAAGTATAAATAATATATTAAATGTTTTGAGTCTGACGGCAATGTTAAACTTAATACTATTGGATTTGGTGACCAAGTGAGATCCAAAATAATCTTGAGTTTAATTGCAAAGAATTGGATTGGGTTTAGTTGCAAAGACGAACCCAATAGCATTGGGTTTGGCGGCCAAGTCAGACTCAAGAGCCTTGGGTCTGACAGAAAAGCCAGACTCATTAGCATTGGGTCTGGCAGCCAAGAAGTCCAAAAGCTGCTGGGTCTGGCTTGGCAGCCGGACTAAGCGCTAGTAGATCCTACTAGAGGCAGGGTCCAACACTATTGGGTCATGTTGGATAGCAGAGCCCAACTCTATAGAATATTGATAAATATTTAAATTCCTCGTGTTTTCACAATGAAAAAACATATCACTGTTAATTGATGTCGTGGTTTGGAATTGCGACATCCAAAAGTTTACTTTTTCATCAAGACTTTTTACTTTTGTGTCGTTTTGCCATTTATTTTAATTTTATGTGTTAATTTCCTATTTTATCCATAAATTTTAACATTATCATATAGAAAGCATACAAAATGGTGTCGTCAAGAAATTTTTTGAGACAAGTTATAAGTGAAAACGTTTTTAATTTATTTTGATAAAAAAAACACCTTTAAAATATCTTAAAACCTAAATTAGTCCATTTCTAACCCTAAAATCATCCTGAAAACTAGAAATCATATCAAATTTAAAAAAGCTTTACGAGTGTGGGTTTCTTTTTTTGACATGGTTGGTGGGTAAAATTACCATCATTACACTCTCAGCCTTAAATTCAACTCATTAATATCAAGATTAATTTTTTCTTGCTTGATGAATTATCTCTTTCCTACTGTTTTCAAGCTTCTTCCTCTCTCATCTTTCATAACACAAATATTGAAATATGATGAAAATGATATTTGTAGATTGAAAAGTAAAAGTGTAAAACTTCAGATACCAAAGTGTTTTTTTAAGTTATATTTATGATCCAATGAAAAATTTAGATTAGTTCATGGCAACGTAACTTGAAATTTAACCAATAATATCCACGGAGCGTACCGGAATTAGGTTTTACTGGTGTCACTTTCTTCGGCCCACTAACGTGGATCAGATATTCATCCTGACAGGCCGAATTGTTGGGGGAAAAAAAACATTCCTCGGACGGGAGACACTCCTCGCCTCAGAATTGGGTGTTTGGATTTTAGTATTTTCGCAAAAATGTTGATTTTATCACAATGGTGTTGGTCCAGTGATAAAATCACTCGTTCACTCCGTCAAAGAATTTCGAGGGAATTTAAGATGTTCTGAAGCAACATTACTCATTATTATGATATTGCTAATGAACATGGATGATTCTATCACATAGCGGATTGGGGGCATATGTTGCCTGATCGGGAAACCATTTCACTTGTAAAAATGATATAACTTTGACCAAGATTACTAACAAAATAGCAAAAAGAACTTGTCATCTCCGACTTCAATTTTGACAGGCCAAGTTCTGTCCAGGATACGTTGCATATCACGATGCTTTCAGAAGTCCCCTTTCAACCCAGGCCAGGAAAAAGAAAATCCCTTCTGAGTTACTCCATCTCTGCTGCAGTGAGACCGAAAACTGGTAACAATTAAGGGTTGTAAATATGATCCTTTCAAGTTCTAAGTTCCATCATCACCTGCATTTTAGAGGGTGTTTGCATCAGCAGCGGGCAAGGTGTATGGTCCACGATCCACAATCTACAGTTTCTGAAAGGTGCAGGGCATGTTCATTTATGTTTATTTCATGCCTATTGCTTTCTCTCCCTCTCTCTCTAACTTGTCAAGGCAATCACATAGAGACAAGAAACATGAAAAGGAGAGAACTTGTCAAAACGAAAACATTAAATAGAAATGAGGCTTTAGATGCTGTAATAGACAGTCAAATTGAAAGAGAATAAACACGGAAATCAACAGAGTAGATAAAGATCACAAACTCTAGTACTCAAGGAAACAATAAACACCATGCCATAGCAACACATATTTGCCATTGGGAATGCAGCCAACCACGCGGTTGGCTGCATTCCAAACGTGGTTGGCTGCATTCCCAAACAGGTTCAAATTAAAGTCTACTGAGGGTTTGGTTGACGGCTATTGGCAGCAGAGACCCTAGAGCCCCATTCCAACAGTTCTTTACTGGTATCATCCTTGTGAACAATAACCTCAATGAAGCACAAGCTATCCTTCTCCGGTCCTGTTGCTGTCTCAATCGCTTCAACCAGCTCATCCTCGCAGAACACCTGAAATGTCAAGTTCAGAAAATGATGTCAGATACTTGATTTTACTACATTGATATTCATGCATTGAAGCAAATGAACTACTTAGTTACAAGCTCACCTTGGCTGTCCAGCACTTGCCTTCGCCATTGTGGATGGCATCAACCAAGCTAGTGTAGTTCCAGTTCTTAATCACATTATAAGGACCGTCGTGGATCTCGACTTCAATTGTGTATCCACCATTGTTGATGAGGAAGATGATGGTGTTCTGTCTACATCGTAGCATAGTAGACACATCTTGAGCAGTTACCTGTAAGAAATTCAAAGAGCATAAGTAAAGGATTAAATATCAAATTTCAGAAGAAAAAAGCATATGTAATTCATAACCAATTTTTTTTTTTTTTCACAAACTACAAATAATGATTTCATGGATAGATGAGGACTTGAATATGTCAAAATCTGAAATGTTAGCCATGGAGTAGAACACAAAGTTCAGTGTAGTGTAACTGGTTGTCTACCTGAAAGCTACCATCACCTATGCAAGCAATCACACGCTTCTCTGGCACAGCCTGAGCATACCCAAGAGTAGCACCAACTGACCAACCAATTGATCCATACTGCATTTGGAACTCATACCTACAAATCCAATTTCACGTACACTATTATATCTTTCAACTCAAATTAAACAGTCATGACATCGTCTATCAAACTCTCAATTGCTTACCCGCATCCCCTTGGCAATTTCAGCTTCTGGCAGTTAAACCATGAGTCTCCAGTCTCAGCAATCACAGCAGTTTCACTAGACAGCATCTTCTGTACATGTTGGAACAGAACATTAACCCTCAAAGGTTCTTCGGGTGCATTTCTCAATGGTTCCCCCTCAGGAACAAATATTCTTTGGTAATTATCATAAGCAGTAGTGTTGGGCTTGATCTTCTTCGCAAGAGCCACGAAGAAATCTTTCATCAGAACACAGCCAAATGCAGGTCCATTTGCAATCATCACACGATCAGGCTGCACGATAATCGCCTTCTCCTTCTTGAGAAGAAGAGAATACCCAACGGAGCTATAATCATTGAAAATAGGTCCAGCAAACAAGTAAGCATCCGCGGACTCCACAATCTCAGCACAGAATGCAGAGCTCACTGCACCCCAATAAGTCCCAACGAAATGTGGATGATGCTCTGGCACAAGCCCCTTAGCCGATGGCATAACAGCGAGCGCATAACCACATGCATCAGCTAACTCCACAAATGCCTCACTTGCATGTGCAGGTCTTAGTTTAGGGCCACCCACCAAAACAGGTTTCACTGCCTTGTTCAAGAATTCGGCAGCCGCTTCCACTGCAGCCTCTAAGCCCAATTCATTACTAATTCTGTACAAGAAAAATTAATAGAACAAGTATCTAATCACCATGATCTTGGCTAATGACCAAAGAAATTTAAAAGCAAGGATCAATCAAGAATCCAAAAAAAAAAACAAGAAAAAATGTACTTGGGGGAGAGCGAAAATGGAACTGGCTCCCGACAAAAAGCAGGATGAGGGATTGCTGACAAGTTACAGCTAACATTGATGTAAACAGGCTTGTTTTCTTTCAAAGCAGTTGAAATAGCAGTATCTATCTGTTCATGTGCGTCCTCCAAGTTATTCACCACAGCCTATCAACAAACACCCACATACCATTAATCGATATAATTAAGTTGTTAATAAAAAAAACAAAACCAATAGCAATTTCCAATCACCTGATAGCAAGTAACGGTCTGGAAACATCTTAGTTCCTGGCTAAAATCAGGCAAGCCAATGGTATGGTGTAAAATCCTGTTAGTCCCATAATCATTCGAGTTGGGCCCACCAACAATGCATATGACAGGCAAATTCTCACTATTAGCACCAGCAATAGCATTTAGCACACTGAGTCCACCAACAGTGAACGTGACAACACACGCGCCTACACCACGTGACCGTGCGTATCCATCAGCAGCATAGCCCGCGTTGAGCTCGTTACAGCAACCGATAAGGTTGAGCCCAGGCTCGGCGATCAAGTGATCAAGGAGAATGAGATTGAAGTCACCAGCGACAGAGAAAACGTCAGTGACACCGATTTGGACGAGTCGGCGAGCGAGGTGGCGACCCAGTGTTGACTGGGATGGGTTGATAATGGTGGATGAGACTGAGTTTTGGACGGTTGATACGGTGGCGTTAGTTGGGTTGATCATGTCGTTGCTTGTTGGTTGCAAGTGTCAAGAGATCCTATCTTGGTGTCCATTCGTTTCTGTTTTTGGTGGAATTACAATAGAATAGTGGTTAGTGGGAGAGAAATAAATAGACAAGTGTCTGCAGGAAGAAGAAACAAAATGAAGTTTTTTTTTGTTTGAAGAATTTAAAGTCAAAATTTGTTTTGAAAGAAGTTCGGTGTTTCTGTTGAAAGAATTCCCAAGTACTGGGGCCTGGGCTTTTTTCTATTGAGGCCTAAACGTTGGGTCTTCGCTGGGGGGCCCAAGAACCTAACCTTTTCGTCTTTCTGGTTTTCAATGAATTTTCCCCTGGACTTAAAAAAACAATTCTCCTTTATTTTTTTTTATTTAAATGACAACAAATTTAACCATGCTTTTATTATTTCAGTCCCATATACCTCACTTGTTTTTTTTTTATGTATTTTTAGAATATGTTTGGTATTGCGGTTGCTGTTGTGGTTGTGGTTTTAAAAAAGTTGTTTTATAAAAAGTACTTTTAATTTTAATTGAGATTAGTTTGGAAAAATATATG
>Ga0307517_10010052_pt1 | contig 13301 bp, 12 predicted proteins | sample 23_EM_MG_FD_194515 | JGI IMG/M metagenome (GOLD analysis project Ga0307517, IMG submission 194515) | Populus trichocarpa ectomycorrhiza microbial communities from riparian zone in the Pacific Northwest, United States - 23_EM | ecosystem: Host-associated > Plants > Roots > Unclassified | place...
TGGCCGAAGGCAAAAACAAAATGAGTGTACTCAATGCAGTCAGAAACAAAATCATTCACAGGATATTCGCAGTTATCAAAAGTCAAAAACTCTATGAGAATCATTTGCTTTTATCATAGAAATCAGCATGACACCCTTGTTTTAATAGTCTTGTGATAATAACCCTTAAAAGAACTTATCCGGATTAGGCACCAGGTTTAAAAACGATTCAAAGTTTTCTTTATAGTGCGATTGATCAAGCTTATAATAAAACGCCCCTTTTTTGGATGATAACTTATCTTTCTCCGGCAACTTCACTAATAAACCGGTCGATAATAATTTACGGCTAAAATTACGGTCGTCAAATTCGGTTTCATAAACCCCCTCATACAATGATTGCAATTGAGGGATGGTAAATTTTTCTGGTAATAACTGGAATAAGATTGGGTGCAAAGCCGCTTTATAACGCAACTGCCGCATGGCTAATTTTACCATTTCGGCATGGTCAAATATCAGTTCAGGTAATTCATTTAATAAAAACCATTCAGGATGATACTCGTCACTGATCTGTTTTTCGTATTGGTGTATATCGATCAGGGCGTAATAAGCTATTGAAAGCGTACGCTCAACAGGGTCGCGGTCAGGCTTGCCAAATACATGAAACTGGTCCATATAAACGTTTTTCAGCCCGGTACGCTGCTCCAATACGCGTATGGCAGCATCCTCTGGCGATTCCGATGGTTGTATAAACCCTCCCATCAGGCTCCATTTGTTCCTTTCAGGTTCGAGTGACCTTTGAACAAGCAGCAGTTTTATATTCCAGCCATCAAAGCCAAATATGATACAATCTGTAGCTACTAAAATTCTTTTTTGGCCGGCATATCTCTGCATAATAATAAGTGTTTGGTTTACAATTGTAAATATAAATTTGAAGTATTAAAAATTAATATTTCATCGTTTTTACAATATTAATCAAACCGAAATTAAAACAATTTTTGAAGAAAGGTTATATAAAATAGAGCGCAATGTTTTAGATTTAACTCATAATCCAATTATATGTCATTTAAAGGCTTTAATTCCCGTCAAATAGTCGATTATCATCGCGACGGCTACGTGCTTGTAAGCAATTTTTGCTCTCAGCAGGAAACCGATAAATTGTATAAAACCGCATTGGAGGATGACGCCATGCGCAAAAATGCATTGGATTTAAATGATCTGAGTGGGAAAAAAACCAGGCTATCATTATGGTTTACTCCCGGCACGGATGTATTTGGCTACCTTACCCGCAGCGAAAAAATGATATCATCCACGGCTCAATTGTTGGATAGCGATGCCCCCGTTTGCCATTTTCATTCAAAACTGATGCAAAAAGAGCCTAAGGTTGGTGGCGCCTGGGAATGGCACCAGGACTATGGCTACTGGTATAAAAACCAGTTTATGTTCCCTGATCAGTTGATTAGCGTAATGGTGGCGCTAACTGCTGCCAATAAGGAAAATGGCTGCCTGCAGGTAATCAAAGGTTCACACAAACTGGGCAGGGTAAATCATGGCTTTTCAGGAGAACAGGTTGGCGCCGATATGGCAATGGTAGACAATGCCCTGAAAACGATGGAGTTGGTTTATTGCGACCTGAAGCCTGGTGATGCATTGTTTTTCCACAGCAACCTGCTTCACCGGTCAGAGGCCAATTTGTCCGATCATCCGCGCTGGTCTATCATTTCCTGTTTTTCATCACAATCCAACCTGGCTTATAATGAGACATCAACCTCATGGAAAACGCCGGTAGATATTGTGCCCGATAAAGCTATACTGGAATGGAAAGCCGGCTCCTTATCAGAAAACGATTTCCTGAAAAAAGAAAATGATCCCGCTTTGAAAGAAACAGGCTGGGAAAAAGAAGTTTGAAAGTTGGAAGGTTGAAAAGTTGCAAAGTTGATTTTCAGCTTAATACTACAACCTTACCATTTCGAATTGCGAACAATCAAAACATTACAACTTTTCAACTTTACAACATTACAACTCTAAAACAATGAAAATTGCCATGCTTGGTTCGGGTTTTATTGCCCGCTTTTATGCTGACTCACTGGCTGCACAACGCCGGAAAGACACTTTAATCAGCGTTTATTCACGCAGTGCGGAAAGAGCTGAAAAATTTGCCAAAGATTATGGCCTGCCCCATTACAGCAACAGCATGACCGAAGTGATTGAACATCCCGAAGTAGACGTAGTGGTGATCGCACTATCCAACGACCTTCACCTTGGAGCCGTTGAAGCATGTGCCAAAGCAGGCAAGCATGTACTATGCACCAAGCCTTTGGGCCGCACTGGCGAAGAAGCCAAAAAAATGATGGAAATGGTTGAGAAGGCGGGTATCATGGGCGGGTATCTCGAAGATCTTTGCTACACACCAAAATTCCTGAAATCATTAAACAGCGTAAAATCCGGCAGTATCGGTCGTGTACTTTGGGCAAAATCCAGGGAAACGCACCCCGGTCCGCACAGCGACTGGTTCTGGAACATAGAACAATCTGGTGGTGGCGCCATTGTCGACCTGGGTTGCCATTGTATAGAGATAGCAAGGAACTTTATAGGAAAAGATATAAAACCCGTAGAGGTGATGTGCTGGGCCGCTACGCAGGTACACCCTATCGCTGCCGAAGACCACGCCATAGGTTTAGTGAAGTATGCCAATGGGGTGATCGGGCAGTTTGAGGTAAGCTGGTGTTTCCGTGGCGGCATGGACCTCAGGGATGAGGTAATGGGTAGCGAAGGCACCATCTGGCTGAATAATTTCTTGCGCACAGGTTTTGAAATGTTCACCACAGGCAAAGGCGGAAATTATGTGGCGGAAAAAGCTGAATCCACCAGTGGATGGCTGTTCCCCGTAGGTGACGAGGTGCATGAACTAGGTTATAGCCATATGTTTACAGATATGTTTGAATCGATAGAACAAAAACGTGAACCATTGGAGAATTTTTATGATGGTTATGTAGTCAACTGTATCATCGATGCGTCCTACCGCTCGGCAAAATCACGCAACTGGGAGCCGGTTCAACTTGACGTATGGCGAGGCCGTACTGACGTGACCGAAGGCCATGAATTTACTTCATATGATAACGATTACTACCTGATCAAAGAAGAAATATTACCCAACGGAGAAAAGAAACTGATCCTGAAACATAAACAATCAGGTGAGGTTGTAAGAAGGGATTTGTAGTTTAGTGATTGGTGAGCTGAAGATTAGTTGAAATCCGGAAGAAATTACCAATTGGTCTCTTCTTCCGGACTTTCGGACTAGCAATCAACTAACCCTCTTCCCATGCAATAACTTATCAATAGCGTCATCCAGCGATCCTGCGCGGATAACTTCTCCTGAATTAACAAAATAGATCTCATCCGCATTTTCTATCGTATTCAGTCGATGAGCGATGATGACCCTGGTGGTTGTTTCAGGTAATTTCCTGAGTATATCGCTGAGTAATTGCTCGGTGATGGTATCGATATTAGCAGTAGCCTCATCCAATATCAGTATCTCGGGATTACGTAATACTGCCCGCATAAAGGCAATCAGCTGTTTCTGCCCCAAACTGATGCTATCCCCGCTTGAGGTAACTTTAGTCTCCAGGCCGTGCTCAAAAATGGCTAATAAGCTCGCAAGATTAGCATTCTTAATCACCCCCTCCAGTTGATCATTGCTGAAATCCTTATATAGCTCATTGCCATACAGGATATTCTCCTTCACCGTACCGGTAAACAGAAACGGTTCCTGTAATATAAAGCCGATCTTTTGGGTACGTAAATCCGGCTCATACGAACGTACATCTTTGCCATCCAACAATACTGTGCCACTGGTCGGGTCATACAAGCGTGCGATCAATGATGCGGTAGTTGTTTTTCCACCTCCGGTAGGCCCTACCAGCGCATAGGTTTTACCGCGCTCCAGTTTAAAATTGATATTATGCAATATCTCAGTGCCTCCAGGATAAGCAAAGTGCACATTCCTGAATTCCAGTAACGCACCTGATGGTTCTGAAACCACATCCTTAACAGTCACCAGGTTGGTTTCCAGCGAAAGTATCTGCGATATCCTGTCCCATCCAGCCATAGCAGTTTGGAAACTTGTCCATAATGTAGCTAATTGTCTTAAGGGGTTATAAAAGCTATTAACATATGTCAGGTAAAATATCAGCGAGCCTATTTTGAATACATGATAAGATGACGATAAAGTTATAGCCGCTTCATGACTTGAAATCAAATAAATACCATAAGTGAGCACTATTAATTGAGCAGCCCCTGCAAGCAAGCTATATATCGGCAAAAAGATATTGTTGGCAATGCCTGCTTTTATTGCTGTGGCATAGTTGTCCTTATTGGCGCCATCAAAACGTTTGCGGAAATAATCACGCCTGTTAAATGCTATGATCACTCTGAAATTATTCAGGCTCTCCTGTATTTCGGCACTCATCCCTCCTACGCTTTTCAAATTGGCGGCATTCTTTTTTTTCACCCATGGTGAAAGTATTTTGGTAAATATCCAGGCCAGTGCTGCCGGAGCCAAAGTGGCTGCCCCCAATTTGAGGTTAATACACAATAAAAATATGCCTGAGCCAACCATAATTGCGATGCTTCCAACAAATTGCATGAGCGACTGACTGAAAAAGGTATTGATCTTATCGGTATCGTTATTTACTCTCGAGATCAAATCACCGGCCTTATTTTGATTAAAGAAAGCTACAGGCAATTGTTGTAATTTATTAAATATGGCATTGCGCAAAGTATACAGCATACGCTGCCCCACCCCTCCCATCATTTTAGTTTGCAGGTAACTGGCTACCAGGCCGCAGATATACATTGCCAGCAAAATCCCCGAATACACCAGCACACCGTGATAATTACCAGGAATAACGTATTTATCAATCGCATCACCAATTAAGAAAGGACCATATAAATTCACCCCGGAATTTATTAAGATGGCCAACAGGGCCAACCAAAGATTCCTCTTTTCATGCGCGATCAGTTCCAGCAGCTTTTTCAGTGCTGCCAGGGTGGATGTTTTTTCCTGCTGCGCCGAAAATTTATTTAGATCGTAATTCATAATTGCTGGTACTTTGCTGCGAGTTAAATATTTGCACGTATTCGGTACTGGTGTGCATCAGTTCATCGTGTTTGCCGGTGGCAATAATTTCGCCTTCCATCAGCAAAACGATCTGGTCATAATGCTCCACCGTTGATATTTTTTGTGTTACCGAGATCAAGGTCAATCCGGGATAATTCTTCTGCACGTTCCCAAGTATCCTCTTCTCCGTATTGTTATCCACCCTTGCGGTAAAATCGTCCAGTAACAAAACCCTTGGATTTACTGCCAATGCCCGTGCCAGCATAATACGCTGCTTTTGCCCGCCCGAAAGACTTGATCCACGTTCAGAAACAATAGTGCTCAGCTTATCCGGCAACGAGTTAATAAACTCGTGTAACTCTGCCGTATCAATTGCCTTTTCGAGCGACTCATCTGTCACCGTATCACTGAACGCGATGTTCTCCCTGATACTCATATTAAATATGATGCTATCCTGGAATACAAAACCCACCTGGCTGTGGAATGCCTCACTGTTATAAGCGTCTATCGGCCTGCCGTCAAACTCAATAGTGCCTGAGTTTGGTTTTATTAACCCGGTAAGCAGGTACAGTAGCTGAGATTTACCCGCCGCCGTCGGACCAATGATGGCAATCTTAGATCCTGCTTTCACTGAAAAGGATATATCTTTAAGTGCCGGTTTTTGCCCGTAGCTTACGTTGACATCTTTTAAGTCAATATCGCCACGTAACGGTTCTGTAATTGTCCCGGTCTCAGGTGGATCAGGTGCATCCAGCACTCCGTTTATACGCTCATAAGAGGCTGTTGCCTGTGCAATAATATTGCTCATAAAACCGATAACCAGAATCGGAAATATTAATTGTACCAGGTAACTGTTGAAAGCTGCAAAATCACCCAACGACATGCTTTTTTGGATCACAAAATGTCCGCCTAAAATCAAAATGGACAGCCCGGCAACATTTGCCGTAAAGGTGATCACCGGGATCAAACCTGCGAAAAGTCTTAAAATAGAAAGCCCATATTCTTTTGCCTTAGTGTTGGCTTTCAGGAATTTATCAAATTCCAATTGCTGGGAATTGATCACTCTGATTAATGCCGAACCCAATATGCTCTCATTGATCACTTTGTTCAGCCAGTCAATTACCGCCCTGCTTTCCTTAAACAGTACCCTCACCTTTTTCAATACCACAAAAAAGGTGATACCGATTATGGGGATGATCGCTATAACGCACAATGCCAGCTTCCAGTTGATGGTGAGCAGCATAATACTCGCGCCTATAATGATAAACACAGATGATGCAATAGAAACCAGCGCCTGTGAAACAAATAGCTTGATCGAATCAACATCCGCAGTCAGGTTTGTCAGCAATTTGGATGGCGTTACTTGCTCAATAAATAGATTGTTTTGCCTGGATATTTTCTCAGAAAGGCGGCTGCGCAGATCGCGGGCCACCTTTTCAGAAGTATAGGTTTGAATAATGCTTTGCAGGTAAGAGAATATGAAAATAAGACCTATAGCAATCGAAAACTTAATGATCACCGGGCTCAGGTCAAAATCAAAGGGTTTGCCAAAATGTTGTGCATATGCTTTGATATAACTATCGATGCCATGAGAAATAATTTTGGGCAACCATAAGCTAAAGCTGTTGCTGAATAGTGCAAATAAGATCAACAGGATAACCAGGCCCCTGTATGGTTTTAACAGGCTAAAAATCCCGTCTTTTTTAGCTGGTTGTTTGTTTTTCTCGGGCATATAATGGTTTAATAGGTTTTATTCAGGTAAAAATAACAAAGCTTTGTTACTGCTATCATGAAATTTTAAATAATAATCTGATGATAGCCGCCGCAACTGTCTCATCAGTGTTATATGGGAGTAGACGAACGTGAAGGAAAAAGATTTTAAAGAATCTTAAAATTTATTGAAAATAACATGGACGAATAAATTACCGGCTTCAGATCAGGAATTCATCTGCTGGTATTTATAATGCAGATGTTTGATAGTTTCTTCAGACGAAGAATCCGACGAGATACCATAACCCGAAACCAACAAACCCCGCAAACCTGAACGCGAAACTAATGCATATACAGTAGCCTCATCAGCAGGGTCCGATGCTCCTTCGTAGCGGTAAAGGTCTGCTATTTCAAAATCTTCAGCATTGTATTCCTGTCCGTCAGCAATCAATCTGTCTTCCTTCAAATTAAAATCAAGAATATATCCTTGTTTATGAAGTTGCTCAACAGCTTCTGAAATAGTTGCGTAATGAAATTGCTGTTTCATAGTAATTTACGGGATTGGCTACTACAATATAAAGCTAAATTTATTAAAAATGTACTTCTTAATACGAAATTTATCCTGACTTGTAGCATTTTGAAGCTATAACACGTAATGTAGTATATTGTTATATTTAATAAACCTATTATTATGAAAATTTACAGCAAAACATTAAAAAGATTGATGGCAGTGGTTGGTGCCGGATGTTTGCTATCTGTACTATTTACTTCGTGTTTAAAAAGTCAAAATGATTACACTCCTCCGCCGTCTGCCTATGTAGCATTTGTACAGGCCTCTCCCGGTCAGGAACCATTGGACCTTTATTTTAACAGCAACAAGGTTAATCAGTTTGCTTTGAATTATGCTGACGGGATAGATTATTTCAAGGCATATACCGGCCTGAGAACTGCTACTGTTTATACCGGAGGAAGTATGAATAAAGTATTTTCGGATACTATTCGCTTAAGCCCGAATATTGCTTACTCATTGTTCCTCGTAAATACGGTCGCAAGCCCGGGATTCCTTTTGCTTACGGATTCGATCAGCAGGCCCGCCGCCGGAAAAGCCACTGTACGCTTTGTAAATGTAAGCCCTGATGCTCCTGCAGTCGACCTTGCTGTGAAAGATAGCGCTGCCTTCGTTTCAAATAAAGCATTTAAAGGCGCCTCATCATTTATAGCAAAAGACGGCGGCAAAGCTTATACTTTCGAAGTCCGGCAGCATGGCACCAGTACAGTCCTGGCAACCCTCAACAACATAACATTGAATAGCGGCCAGGTGTATACGATCTGGCTCCGCGGGCTTGTCAATACTTCAGTAGCTACTGATAAACTAACAGCTGATATTTTGATCAATGCCTATTATTATTGATCCTTCTGCCTATCAAAAATAAAAGCGGTTAAGCTGATTAAACAGCTTGCCGCTTTTTTTATTTTGCCTCTCCTCATTTGGGGTGATTTGACAATACATTTTCCACAATGACGAGATTTTAACAAACTTGATTTTGTCAATATTTCAGATTGGCTTAGCCTGCCAAAATAGTGGCAGCTGTTTTCATAAAAAGCAATTTTTATTTTCTTCTCATTAAAATCAGGATTGTGTTTCCATTTTGATAAAACTGGCCTATCATAGTGATAGTATTTGCAAAAAAACAGCGTTTATCAACAAAAGATAAATAGTGTAAACCATACAATATCAGTCATTTATAAAACATTTTCAGCCCTCGTTCGTAATAATGGCAGCAAAATTGCTGTTAATACCATATCTAAATAATTAACATGACAACAGTATACCTGGTACTTGAAATTAGTGCCCTATTATTGGTCATAGTGCTTCCATTAGCAGGGCCAAAGAAAAAGAAAAGTAAAGGGGTAGCCCCAACAGAATTAAGCGAATGGGCTATCGATGAAAACGGCAACTTACAGAGTTACATTAAGGCAGAGCCCGATCATCACCCGGTAAGATAAATCTATACAGATCATCTTTAAATAAGCAGCCTTTCAGCAGTGGGAGGCTTTTTTATTGGCTAAGTTTTAATTGGCAGGTTTAAATTCCTGGTTCGTTACAGGCGGAGTTGTGGGAATGGTTATTACATTGAACCCGTGCTGATTGTCCTTGTGGCAACTGTTACAATCATTGGTCAGCTCAGTAAAGCCTGATTTAAACTGCATCTCATCTTTTTTCTTAATAGCAGCATTGATATTATTTATTGCCGGATCTATAATGCCTATGCTTTTTACTTCGGGTCTGTCGGTACAGTATTTTTTGATATTGTCCAGTGTCTCTCCTATTTCATGAACTTCAAAATCGGCCAGCTTCCAGTTCTTATTGATACCCGCAAACCAAAGCTTGGCATGGTGCTCCTGGATACCCATCATAAATTCACCCAAACCCGGTTTGTAGGCATCATTCAGCTTTGCCTGTAGGCTGTCAATTTTCGCTTGTAACTGATGATTATCACCGGATTGATTACAAGCGGATATTAATAAGACCGTCGAAAGCAGTATTAGAGTTTTCATGGCAAATAAGTGAAGATGATGGTAAATGTATTTCAATTTTTTAACGCTTCATAATCATCCAAAGTATCAATATCGATACCTCCCTTAGGAAAGGGAACTGTAACCACACCATCCTTATTTTGCTCCATTAACTTTTTCGCCCCGCTATCGCCTTTAAGGGCTGTTAATTGTTCAAACAGGCTTTTATGAAAAAGCGCCGGGATACCTATAGTATCATCGTATTGACTTGCAATAATCAGCTTGCCGGTTTCTTTTTGCTTCGCAATCAGTTCATTTAGTAAATCCGAAGAAACAAAAGGCTGATCACATGTCATCAAAATAACGGCATCCGGCATAGGATCGATGTTCTGCAAAGATTTAATGCCAAAACTAATTGATGACGCTATACCGCTTTGCCAATCATCATTTTGTACGACATATAAACCATCTGTATCGATTGTATCGAGGATTTGCTCAATCCCGGAACCTAATACTACGATAGTTGATTTAGCTAAGGATTGTTTTGCAGTATCGATAGCATGTTGCAAAAGGCTTTTGCCCTGATATTGTAAAAGTTGCTTAGGCTGTCCCAAACGGCTCGATTGTCCCGCGGCCAGGATGATGACAGCGCAATTATTTGCTTCATATTTTTCATACTGTTCATTCATTACCTGTTATGGATAACTGTTTGACGAAGCCGTAAAAAGGTACCATCACGACCGGAAAGCGCAGCTTTTACCTCTGCAATCAATGATAAGGCGATTTCTTCGGGAGTCACTGCCCCAATATCCAGGCCTACGGGCGCATGAATCCTGTCCATATCTTCGGATAAGCTAACTTTACCTTCCTCAGTTAACTCACGCCATATCTTCTCTGAGCGCACACGAGGCCCAAGCATCCCGATGTAAGGTGCGGCAGTAGTCAAAGCTTTGGGCAGATTGTTTTTATCCGTTTTGTAATCATGCGCCATCAGGATAATTGCGGTATAGGCGTCAATAAATAAATTTGAAAAATCGGCTGGGGGCACGATTTCATCAGCTATGGCGATAATGTGCGGGTTGATCTTCTGCGGTTCTGCTACAATGGCCAATCTCCAGCCCATTTCTTTGATCAGCCTGCTCAATGGATATACATCATACTGATGCCCCATTAATATCATGCTGATCTCAGGTGGCAGTATCTCGATAAACACATCAAGTGTTCGTCCGTTCTCTAATTTGAAGAAGTGTGGCGCCGAGTGCCCGGTAGATAGCTGTTCTGCAATGGCCTGCTGTAATTGTTCTGTAAGGACGTCATCGCCTAAAACACTTAAGCTTGATAAACCGGTATACTTAATCACCTCCCCGGCTTTTATATTCTTCCAGTCGCCCGCTAAACGGGTCATCGTTACCAGCACATGTGTTTCGCGGCTGTCCTTTATACAATCTTTCAGTATTTCTACAGGATTATTTTTATCATTTGCATCAAGAGGGGTTAGTAATACATCGATGATACCGTTACAGCCAAGCCCTACGCCAATCTGGTAGGGATCGTCATCCGTGGTGTCATAGGTAACCAGGGTAGACTTTGAATTTTTTATAGCCAATTGGGCACGTTTTAAAGCATCCCCTTCCAGACAACCACCGCTGATGCCTCCAACCCACACACCATTATCCATAATGAGCATACGTGCACCCGTACGGCGATAAGAAGAGCCCTCAACCCTGACAACTGTTGCCAAAGCCAGGTTGACCTTGTCCTTATCCGCCTCATCATAAGTCTTAATAATTGCCTTGATTTCCTTCATTTGGCTTAAAAATACGGAATACTTTCTGAGAGCAAAAGATACCCGCTATTTTCCGAATGGCGGCAAGCCATTCAACTGGCGGTATAGCGGCATATCATTACGGGGTTGGGCCGACTGATGAAAGTTAGTACAGTAATAAGCCTGCAAACGCAGTTCAACAATGCCATGGCGCACTATTTCGATATCGGGCAGTTGCTTTACTGAATCAAAAAAAGGTTTTACATCGGCATTCACACTGGCCTGGTTCTCCTGGGCTATAATGATAGCATCATTTCCAACCAATGTCTTTGGATCGACCAGGAACGCCATATTGCGGGGATCATTACTAAAACATACCACGCCCTTCTGCCCTTTTAAGGCCCAGTCCACCTTACCAATGAGCCACCAGCGGGGACTACCAGCGAATATATTTTTATTTTGTATCCAGCCTTCTTTTTGGAAGCGGGTCATGATATCGTTGTAATCAATCCCTTGTATAGTTGGATCAACATTATCCCCATGAAATCTATTAACAACCCACTTTGGTCCATATGATTGCCAGAAACCCGTTACCATGTGCAAGCTTAAAACTCCAATGGTGATCACTGTAAAACAAGCCGAAAACCTCAGCCATTGTCTTGTGGTGCGACCATCCAACCCGCCTTCGCTGATCTTTTTATCTATCGCAAAACCCAACGGGATAAAAAGCATCATATAACCCGGGGCCTGCCAGTGAAAATGGTATTGCAAATTGGCCCATAGGGTAACCATGGTAAAAAAAACGATAGGCAATATTGAAAGCCAAAAGAAAAAACTGGAAGTTTGTGAGACCAATCGGTTCTTATAAGACCGGAAAAGCTCGCGGATAGTTGGAAACCATATCCAGGGCAATAATACAAGAGCCTGCCCCCCAATGCTCCGGAAAAACCAATCCGGATGCAATTGAAATTTACTGCCGGTTCCGGCCCTTGATCCCTGGAAAACAAAAGATGCCCAGTTATTATTATAGTTCCACCATAATACCGGGAAGGCAAAAATAATAGTGATCAGAATGGCTAAATAAGGACCGGGATGCCGAAGCCAATGCCGCTGGTCTTTGTTGGTGCCCACAAACATAAACACACCCGCAAAAATAAATAATACGTGGTATTTACTTAACGTAGCAAGTCCTAGACAAATGCCGGTCATGATCCACAAAAACCAGGTTCGGCGGCTGTTCCTTATACTATTGATATCTTCGTTTTCCCTACCAAACATCAGTAGGACTATAAAATAAATGCTGGCCAACCAGAAAAACATCAATGGTGCATCCGGCTGAAACCAGCAAGCTACCGATATCGTAAATAAAGCGCTTAAGTTCATGATCAAAACGGCCCAAAAACCGGCTTTTGCGTTAAACAACTTCCGTGTGATCAGAAACATCAACCAGCTTGTTCCGGTAAATAATAATACTGCGGGAAATCGGAGACCAAGATTAGTTAGTCCGAATATTTTGATGGTGAGACCACTCAACCAAAAAAACAGAGGGGGTTGGTCAAAATAGCTCCATTCCAGGTGGATTGCACCACGGAAATAATAAGCTTCACCTATTCCAAGGCCTGTATAAGCAGCGATAAAAAGTCGTAAAATAAAAGTGACAAGGATGAGTATAAGCGTATAGGAGGCCGCATTACCGTCGGTAAGTTTCTTCATTTTAAACACAGGGGTATTTTCCTGATCTGCAAAGTGAACAATTCTTTAAAAGAATCACGAATTATTTGCACACTTTTTTAAAATGAGGCATAAACAATCAATAAGTATTTAAGTAGCTATACTTCTACTGATTATGGCTGGGTAATCGGTTTTGATATTAAATAGGCTGGCAAATATTTGTCCATTATTTTATATAAATGACTCATTGCAAGTAATTTAATATGCGGTATATTAAGTATTGGTTTCCTTGCTTCCTTTGCCTTATCATTCAGATAACGTAAGTGTATAAATAGTTCAGCATCCGGATCAAGCTCGAAATTCTCAGCTTCCTGCTTACTCATTCTTCCGCCATGTGATTCAAGTTGCGCCTTTTCAGTATCCGGAAGACGATCATAATATTCAGGGTATTTATAAGCAAGATACCTTGTGGCCTTCAGATCACTCTCGACCATGGTAGCCAGTCTTTCCGAAAATCCAAATTCACGGAGATAGTTAGCGCCT
>Ga0307517_10010053_pt1 | contig 13299 bp, 6 predicted proteins | sample 23_EM_MG_FD_194515 | JGI IMG/M metagenome (GOLD analysis project Ga0307517, IMG submission 194515) | Populus trichocarpa ectomycorrhiza microbial communities from riparian zone in the Pacific Northwest, United States - 23_EM | ecosystem: Host-associated > Plants > Roots > Unclassified | place...
CATGGTAAAAAAAAAAGAATCAAAACATAAAATTTTAAAACTAAGGATAAAATATGTGTAAATTGAGATGCAAGAAACAATGTTTTTTTTTTTTTTGTCTTTTGAACAATATACTTTCTTTCCCTTTCTTGTTTGATTCCTTTTCTTTTAATTTTCTTAATTAATTTATAATTGAATGTTAGAATATTCTCAAACATTTTGCATATGGAAGAGCATATGAAAAAAAAATCTCAATAAATAAAACACTTTCAACATAACAAAAAAAACAAATAAAATTTGATGGTTAAAATAAAAGGAAAACAGTGACATCGACAGAGGTAAGGGAACAATATTCCATGAATAAAGTGCCTATTGTCTTGGTTTATATTGTAATCGTTGTTGTAACTTGTAATGTACGTTTTCTGTTTATGTCCTAAATATAAAACAAATCCAGTTTTTAATGGAGTCGGGTTGCAGTTAATTGTTTTTCTTTAATCAAGCAAGTACATTTATAGAACACGTGGGGTTAAGGAGATGTTTGAAATACGGTCTAATTTTTTAATTTTTTTTAATTAAACATCAATCTTTTTTATATTTTTAAATTGTTTTAATATATAAATTATAAAAATAATTTTTAAAACATAAAATTACATTACTTTAATATATTTTTAAATATAAAACACTTTAAACTCTAACGATCATAATCATCAAATATCCTTCCAAATCTAGCCAGGAAACCAATCAAATTATACCATATTTTATATTTACTCTTATTTAAATTTTCACCAAGTGGACACTCTCTTCTTTAAACTTCAAATTGAAAGGGCACCAAGAAAGAAGCTTCCTTAAGAAACATCCTCTTCCATTAAAGAAGAAGAAGAAGAGGCTTTCATTAGTAAAGTTAGTGTCTTGGTTGAATTCCTGTGTCTACAACAAGAATTAAATTGGTGTCTTTGAGAGAGATCTTAGAACACCATGGCTTCTCAGGAGCACTTGGACAAGATGCAGTTACGACAGAACTATAGAAATCTCTGGCACACTGATTTAATGGGCACCATTAAAGCTGATGCCCCATGTAAGAAATTAGTATTTTTGCAATCTTATTTTGTAAAAAGTTGTGAGCTTTGTGTTAAGTTTTTGGGGGTCTGATGCTGATTTTTTGTTTTTTTTCTAATGCTCAGATTGCTGCTTGGCTTTTTGGTGGTGAGTGCTCCTTGATCTAATTATTTATTTGCTTTGAAATGTAGATCTGCTTGTTTTTTCATTTACACTCCTTTAAGTTTCGTAGGGTTTTTGTGGTTTCTTGACTTGGTATAATATGGCATTGATTCTGATTCAGTGCCATTGCTTTTGTTCAAAACTGGGTGATTTTGATCCTTTGGCAGGATAGCTTTATATGCTTTAGTTCTACTGTTTTTTTCCTAGTTGTGATCTTCTTTAAGTCTGCAATTTATATCTTCTTTTTCACTCTTTAGAGTTTTTTTCACTGTATTGAAGTATTAAATTTACTCTTATACTCATTCTCCTTTGTTAACTCAAGTTATTATTCCCATTTCCGAGATATTTTCAGATTTTAATAAATCGACATGGATTGCTTGGAATTTGATTGTCCACATCGTATCATTTTAACTGCTTTTGATTGAATGGTGCTTGCAAAATACATGCTCTCGTTAGATGGTGCCTTCCACCCATGTCCAGGAATTGTAGTTTCAAACAATTTAGCTCTGCGAGGCTTTATTTCAATCAATCCAAAAGTTGCTATGCCTTTCACTTTGATTCATACCCACATTCTGTTGTCCTTTTATTGTCGTCTTGGTTTTATTTCATGTCCCAGAGATTCTTTTTTCATGGACATATGCATTGATCTATCCATGCTATGAATGCTCTGATATCTTATGCTCCTTTTCCTTTTCTTCTCACGCATCTAATTTCATGTATGTCTTTTGTGGTCTATGCTTGCCATATGCTTTACAACGATTCTTAGTGGGAGAATTCTCATCAGGACATGGGAAGGAAGAGGGGAGCAAAAATGTTAGGTGGGTTAGGTGAGAGGGATTTGTTGTAGCGTTGTTAGATAGCACAAGTTCATGAGGTGGGCAGAATTGCAGGTCTTTTTATAGAGTTCTTTCTTAACATGTTTTGGCTCTATACTTTATCAGTTCATTGGATTGTTTGCCTAAAAATATTATAGTCTTTGGCTGTAGCTATGTGAGATGTTATTTTACCATAGAAAAATTTCTTGAAATTCAATAATTAGCATCAAAATAGATTTTCAAGATTGAAATGTCAACAATAACATTTTTTGGTCTGTTCTATTGTGTCCCCTCAAAATTGTTGCATGAAATTCACTTCCTCCCCTGATTGAAGAAAAGCAAATTGATTGTTTCAAAATATTTTTTTTAGATATGAAGCTTGAAAAGGTATTCTATTCCAGATTGCTGCTTATGTTTCTTGTAACATATAGGTCTGTGAGGTGATTGAGTACTGTTGAAACATTGGTTTATTATTATTTTGGATGACAATTTCACCTAATCCAGTGGATATTCGGTGTCACCTGATCAGTCCGGTTGGGTTTTATCTGGTTTGATCCAAGTCAGATAAAATCCAACCTAATTTGATCAGATTCGAAGTTGGGGGCTGGTGAGGGCTTCACCCAACCGGGGCCTAGACCCGACCTTACCTAGTTTGTTTACTGTTTTTTTATAAAAAACATATAGTTTTTTTAAAAATTATTTTAAATTTCAATGTAATGCATGGAATATTATTTTTATGGAGGATTTTAATGATTGTATTTATGGATTTGAAGTTTAAACTATATTTGATGGTTTTATGATTCATGGATTTTATCTTTAAAAAAATTGATTTTAAAAAAAAAATGGATTGACTTGGGTCGAGTATCTGCTAGGTGGAAAATTTTCCTCTCGACCTTATCCGATCTGGTTAGAGTCGGAGTTGGGTGATAGATGTTCTGATTCAGAGATGGGTGGGGCAAAATCAGACTCATCAATCCATTGCCACCCCTCAAATTGCACATTCAATTCTGATGTAATTTTTTTACTTGTTTTTGTACTCTTTTAAAAGTGCTGTTCTTGATAGCATCTTTTTCATTCATGATATATTTATGAATTGTAATGTTGTCATATTATGCACACATTTTCACCTTTAAATAATTTCTGGATTTTCTTAAATCACAATGCAGCTAATTCTCCTCCATTCTTTTGTAGTGGGCCATGTGTATCATACTTGCTCCGCAAACGAGCACTTTACAATGACATGTCAAGGTAATCGATGCTTTTGATTCTCATACAATGTTTAAGAGAGATTGTTATATTCTTGTTTAAATGATCTGCCATCTTGTTGGTCACAGGTACGTTTGTTGTGCTGGTTACATGCCTTGTAGTGGCAGGTGTGGTGAAAGTCGGTGCCCTGAACTTTGTCTTGCCACAGAGGTAGGGAGTAGTTTGTTTTTAAGAGAGATCGTTATATTCTGTTTATATCGAAATAAGACTTGGACTCATCTCTAGAAGTTTTATAGCAGAACGCAGTACTGAATGTTACAGGCTATTTTTTTTTTTCCTGAACTTAGCTAGCATATGGTGGCATGCTAGATTCATTTCCTCATGACATTTGGGGTGATTTCAGATTAAGATGTACATCAATTGTATAGGTATACCCCAATATATGGGTATCTTTCATCTAAAGTTCTTTTGTTGATTCCTGATAAACAGAAAAATGTTTATCTTCCTCCATTTAGTTTGGTCAAATTACTGTAGAATATGCTTCCTCATGGATAGGAACTCTAGATGGTTCCTGACATGCTTTTATACTCACAACAGTGGGACATATTTTATCTTAAAACTGCCAGATATTGTATTGAAATTATCTACAAAGAAAGTGGACCATCAGTTTTAGTTGGTTTTATGGTTTTAAATAGTAACATACGTTATCCCTGCCATTAAAACACATTCCTGTAGTTATTTTATTACTAACCCCAGTTTGTTTTGAATTCCCAGGTATTCCTTTGCTTTGGAAATTCAGTGGCCTCTACTCGCTTTATGTTGCAAGATGAATTCAACATTCAAACTACAAGATGTGATAATTGCATTATTGTATGCTCGTGCTCCTCCCTATCTCTCTCTCAAATAAGCATACATAATATCTTTGCTTATCTGCAATTGTTTAAACATGTTGCCTGTTCCTATTCAGGGTTTTATGTTCTGCCTCCAACAAATTGCATGCATATTTTCTATAGTTGCAATGATTGTTGGAAGTGAAGAAATTCAAGAGGCTTCCCAGTTGCTATCTTGTTTGGCTGATATGGTGTACTGCACGTAAGTATTTACACCCATATCTTAATATTGAATGCGTTCAACCCAATTGGCTTACAACTTTCTCACTGATTCTGCTGTTTCATCCTTTTTCCCTCTGGCCAGGGTTTGTGCTTGTATGCAGGTATGTTGTTGATCCACAAAACACCTCATAAAATACTGGTTTTTTGAATGACGTCAAATCAACTATGCTAACTGGGTAAGTTTTTCAGACACAACACAAGATTGAAATGGACAAAAGAGACGGCATGTTTGGGCCACAACCGGTGATGGCAGTGCCCCCTGTTCAGCAGATGTCACGCATTGATCAGCCAATTCCTCCCTCAGTTGGATATGCACCTCAAACATACGGACAGCCCTATGGACAACCCTATGGTTATCCACCGCAGCCCCACCAAGGGTACCCCGTAGCAGGTTATCCTCCATCTAACTACCCACCCCCTGCTTATCCACCATCTGGCTATCCAAAGTGATCTTTTCACTGTGATAAATGTTGTCGTGCAATCTCAGACAGACATTTCATTGTGGCTAGTATTGGTTTGGAGGTGATGAAAAGTTCGAACCTCTGAGTTGTGTCTGGGAAACAAATATCTTTTATTATATATTAATTAATATATAATATAACTTTGAATGAATATGAGAATGATTGTTATTCGTGCACCATGTTATAATCATTCTCTATATAACCAAACTCATATTTGTTATTGCTCTTCGTGCACCATGTTTGCACCATCCTAGTTGGAAAATTCCAATCTTTATTTATCATGTTCCTGCACCAAAAATGGAAATGAGAAAATTCAAGTTAGTACGTACCAAAGCCTTCCAAGACGTGTGAGAAAATTTCAATCTTTTGATTCGTAGCAGAAAATTAATAAGATATATAAGATATTTATCTTATTAATTTCAATATATATATTTTCCACCATGATTGATTACATGTTAAAGTAATTGTCCAAAACTTTTTGTTCATTTGGGAATAAAAAATCTTTTAATCTATACCAAACTTTAAGGTTAATTTGTGTGAATGGAAAACACCATTTATAAGACTTTTTGTTGAGTTTGAGGAGAGCCTGCGGTTTCATTTGATCTTGTTCGATTAATTTGAGAGAAAAAGTGAGTTATCAATTTGTATATATGACATTTTAAGAGTAAGTGGAGAAATTGGTTGACATTTGATCTTCTCTTCTCAATTTGTAAAAATATTGTATTTAAACACAAAATTCGTATAATTTTTTTCTATTTTTCTTGTTCAAATAAAGTAATACTACCGAACACATTCTTAAATCTCTTTGAGATTTCTCTCTTCCTCTAAGCTCACACCAAGCATAAATAAACGAGATAAATAGTTTCAAGGGCAAAAGTTCACCCCCTTCACCCTCCTACTAAATATGCTCTTATTAAAACAATTTGAATATATATAAAAAAAATTAATTTTTCAAAAATATTTTTAAAATGAAAATCAAACGGACTTTTCCTTTTATTAATTTTTAAAAAAGAAAGAGGTATGTTAGGTTTATAAATATGTTTTGAGTTGTCTCCTCTGTAATCTTAACATCTCATTTCCATTTAAACATCATTTTTAAATAATATAAACGAAGGTGGTTGTAGGCTAATAATTCAAGTTTGTTTGTTTTTGTGTTTTTAAAGTATTTTAAAAAATATTAAAAAATTCTTATATTTTATTTATTTTAAAATATTTTTTTATGTTTTTAGATTATTTTAATATATTGATGTTAAAAATAAATTAAAAAATATTATTTTAATATATTTTTAAATAAAAAATACTTTAAAAAATAACAACAAATAATATAAAAAAAAATATTCACATGATTTGTAAACGTCATGAATGGTTGTCACACAAAGATACGGTCTCTTTAGTAACTTGACACAAAATTTTAATAACTTAGGATTCAACTAATCAATAATATTCCATCGTTAATTAATATAAAACTAATTTCCCAACAGTTTTTAATTAATTCTTAGTAACTTCTGATTCAACTAATTAATCAACAATATATACTCCATCACTGATTAATTTAAAACTAATTATTCAACAAACATTAACTAATTCTTAGAAACTTCGATTGGATGTCTGGTTGATTTAAAAATCTATTGGAACCTGGAGAAACTAGTAAGCTAAATATGTAATAATGTGCCACTATCTGATGTTAAAACTTTATTTTATAATTAAATAATTCATAATAGTATTGGTATTTGATGTTGTATCGATCGGCAAGAAGATATATACAAGTGCTTCAAAAATTCTTTCTCTTATCTTTCACGAGGAGATCCACTATGAATTGCACAAGGAATAAGAACTCCCTCCTGCTGCTCTTGAACATTACAAGTTATGTCATAAATCTGCAGTTATTTATCTCAACACTTGGACAGTAAAAGTCCCAAAAACAATTGTTAAAAATTAACCAATGCACACAATTCTTCAAGGCTTTAGCTGGGAAGGCTCCTTGGAGCTTTTGAGAGGGTTTCTCAAATGGCCTCTTTAAAAAGAGGATAAGAAAGAAAAGAAACAAAGGTAAAGAGAGACAAAAGGAAAGAAAAGAAGAAAGCAACTGCTCACCAGAAATATCCTAGGAAAAGAAAAATGCTGAAAAGGATCCTTAAAACATGGTTTGAAAAGGTTCCTTAAGGCACACATAATCATTTTCATGCTTGTGTTCTATTAGGGATTGGATAAGATCAAGATATATATACATATGGTGTGCTTAAACGCACACTTACTTGGTTGGTCTGTGAAGGTGACTCTAAACTTACCTTTCAAGAAATGTAAAGCGAAAGACAGTAAGATACAGTGATAATTGATGCCCATATCTAGCTAGTCCTAATTACAGTGGCTCGATCTTTGAAACTTAAGACTCCAAATCCAATGCAAATTGCAGTGAACAACAAAAATAATATTAACGTCTAGTTCTACCCTCTATTTTGTCTACTTGTAGCAGAAATCAATAATGCAGCATCCAAGACTTGTTTTTTATGGTTGAAAGACCTAGCAGATACGCAAAAAAGAAACCAAAACATGAGAACAAACATTTCCACATCCACGCATAATAATACCCTTGATATGTACAGAATGTCATGAATTACCTGCCCAATAAACCAAGATTGATAGAAAGAAGACATCACATTACCACAAGAAAAAAAATTAAAAGAGAACGCAAACCTCTACGGCGGCCAGTTAACCTAGCTAGTGGTGGAAGTCTGCACTTGAAATGTGTGGTCAGGATACACATCTCAATCGGAATACAAATTAAAAGCAGTTGTTAATTAGAGACCATATATATTATAAGAAGGAAGTAAATGAAAACATATGGAGGAAAGCACGGGACTGCCAATATTGAAGCTCGTCAACCCATAGATAGGGAAATTAACAAAATCTATATGTACAGAAAACCTAATTCTAACACCTGGATTTTCTCTCTGTTTTTTGTTTTTTTTATACCCAACCACTTTTGTATATTTACAAACCATACCCACCTCAACCCCCCCAGAAAAAAGAGGCAAAACAGAAAGGAAAAAAATAAATCTCTGTTCCTTATCTTTTCTTCTTAAAATAAAATCTACTACAAGCCAGGGATTTGTGAATACTCCCCATAAAAATCAGTAATAGCAGAAGCAGCCCATAGCCTTTCATTGAAACTCTCTTGCATATCATCGGGAATAACGTGTGTCCTACAAAGTGGACAAGTTATCTGATCATACCCCATCCAACGGTCCAAACAGCATTTGTGGAATATATGGCGACAGTTTGCAAGCCGTCTGATCTCGTCGGACTCTTCAAACTCGTACAGACAAACAGCACAGCTATCAGCAGAAGGATCAACAAGCTCCGAAAACTTGACAACAGGAAGGATCTCGCGTATCAGAAGGGCAGAAACAGAGTGACTGTGAAAGTCAGGGACACGAAATGGGGGGGTATTCTCAGTTGAAGAAGAGGAAGAAATGCCCGGTTCAAGAAAGTCAGGGAGACCTATGCAGTGAAAGAGAGTGTTTATCAGTTTTCTAATGAAACCCAGGAAAGAAAGTGTGTGGAGGAGGAGTTTTGGGAGAACTATTTCTGAATAGCCTACAGGAAAACCCATGCTGCTCTACTTGTGTTTCTTCTTATGTCACAGAGAGAGAGAGAGAGAGAGTTTGTGTTAGATAAAGAGAGATGTGGAGGGAGAGGAGGCTGCTGGGTTTTATAGGAGTTCTTGTGTGACTTTAGATTTTCCTATAGGTACATACATATATAATTAAGTAATAAGAAATTATTTCACTTGTGTCTTATCCTCGGGTCTTTTTAAAGGTAGGTAAGGTTAGAGTTCGGTGCAATGTAAAAGGGAAATGTCAGGATAGCTAGCCGTGTTTTGTCGCCAATGCTCTTTCGTTGTTAGCCTCGCACACATCTCTTTTGGGATTTATCGATATGTGCAAGCCATGAACATTGCATAATTAGAAGGGGCATTAGCTACAAACACTATTCCGTCAACGAGAGGAAAAATATTAACTATAATCCACGATATTGCTTGAGTATTATTGTAGCATTCAAGATCTTCCACCACATTTTATTTTATTTTTTTTGAAAAAAATAAGAGCAAATATTAAGGTCAGAAGATTTCCTCCACAAAACCTTGATGAAAGAAAACTCCAATATATGTGACATTTATAAGTTTACAATTTATCAATTGACGTATTAATTTGCTATATATATATATATATAGTTATTTAAAACAGTTAAGTATATGAAACCTAGTTATTCTAGTTTGGTACACTACATATTATGATGTCACATGGAATGGTTTTGATTAATTTGGGAATATTAAATTAATTAATGACCGTATGGAATTTACGGTAATTAATCTAGTTATGTATAAGGATATGCATGACGTGGTGATTAGGATATATATATATATACTCCCACGATGATTGTCATCATAATCCAAGAACGCACTAAGAAACTTGTAATTTGAATAAATAAGCATTTCACCAACAAATTTAGGACCCACATTTGAAATTGTTGGAAAGTAATGGCTCTATCCAATGTCTAAACATGAACCTTCGTTGACAATTACATTTCACCTTGATAAGATTAACTAATTCAACTCTTGGATAGATTAGGGGGGAGGAAAATTCATCAGGAATCTTCAATAATCAAGGAATGGGCCAAAACGGGAGGAGTGAGACACACATTGATGAAATGTCCTAGACATGAAGTGGGCTATGGCTCCACCAATCGTCCACAAAACAAACTAGATATGCATTAAAGGAACACCAAATCAAATGGAAATATCAAGTAGTCATGGCGCCTTGTGGGGGTCATATTTGGTGCCCTAAACGCATCATGGTGTCATTGTCCCCTTCATGGATGGGTTCACCACTATTAACACTAGATGGCCTTCTTTGGACTGATTTGACACAAATTTTGATACATATCTCTCTTTTGCGCTGTTATTTTGCGGTCCAATTATATTTTTAAAAAATAAATAAATTTTTTTAGTTTTAAATTAATTTTGTATATTTTTAGATCATTTTGATATACTGAAATTAAAAATAAATTTTTAAAAATAAAAAAATATTATTCTAATGCATTTCAGAGCGAAAAGCATTGTGAAAAGTAACTTTCATCATGCTATAAACATGCTCTAAATCTCTTTCAAGACATTACTCCATATAACCACTTGCTAGAGTCTGTTTGATTTTGTGGTAGCGATTGTGTTTTCAAAGTGTTTTTCTCTTGAAAATACATCAAAATAATATTTTTTATTTTTAAAATGTATTTTTGATATTAGAAAATAAAAAAATCTAAAAGATTAAAAAAAATTAATTTTAAACAATTTTTTTTAATAAAAATACCTTTTAACACAAAAACAAACAATTCTTGAAAGTAGTATATTTGACGTTCAAGTAAAGATATTATTGACCTCCAAGTTAACCGCATATTAATGAGTGGAGAATAATTTCATCCTGGGTAGAAAAGTTGAATCGTAGGTAGCTAGCTAGCTAGCTAGAGCTTTCATTACCATAACTAAAAGTAAAACCATAATTTCAATGCATTGTGGATCGACTTTTAAGCATATAGATAACCTAAGCTCCTTCTTTTTCAGCAGAACCCCTTATTTAATGAGATTTCGATGGAAACCTCAGGGGCAAAACATTGTCGCCGTAATTAATGGCTTGCATTTATAGGGAAAACTTTTCAAAGGGCACTGTCCCTTTGCCGGATTTGAGATTTTTATTTGAAATATTCAAGTTTGAATTTCAGAAAAGAAGAAGAAGAAGAAAAAAAGATGGATTTCAAAACACTCTCTCTCTATTTTATATATATATATTATGTAATTCAAAATCTTCTACATCAATTGGTGAACCAAAAGTAAAAATGGATTAATTAATTAAAACATCGCATCAATTATGATTACAAGGAAGTTAGTATATATGATTACCTTAAGTTGCACCAGTAATTAATATAATTAGATAGTTGTGGGCTCACAATCAGGAAAATAAAACCACCCGAGAACCGTATGAGTTGTCTCAAAATAGATGATGGTAAGAACTCTAGGCACTCCATGTGATAATGAATCTTCATGGCTTTGCCCCCTTTTTTTATTTTTTATAATTGGCAGCGACGGATTCCATGCCCTGAGATTTCAGTCTTGAATCTCTTTCCAAACCAAAGCCCCCGTTTTTTACATAATAAATAAACTTTTATATATAAATTTTAGTTCAGATGAATTAATGGACCGCTCTATCTGTACATAAATGCAACGGACAAATGAACAGCCAATACTCAACAGATCAGTGCCATACCCATTAATTTTCAGATGAGTGATTTTCAACTGCAAAGCGAGGAAGGGATTGAGACTCGAGAGGAGGTGAGCGGAGTGAGGGAGGTGGCGGAGAGTGGAGGACTGTGGAAGAGAGATCCGGCCAGCTAGCCAAGCAAGATGGGTTGATTAAGGGATGGTCATTTGTGGGTAGCTAGGCGCTCCTGCCCACCATGCACTGTAGCCAAATTAAGTTGGCTCTGACACATGTCCAATACAGCCACGACACTTGTGGACCCACCCAATAAAACCATCCCATTTACACCACCTCACCCACCTCCCAGACCATTTGGAAAGGGAGCTATAACTTGTCACCACCACCTTTGTCTCATCTCTTGTTTTATATGCACGCCGTGGAGTCCCAATCTGAATCACAATTGTTTTTCTCTTGTTTGTTTATGTGCTATCATAGACATGCTGTCTAGCCCACATCATGCACACTGTATAATTAAAATCTTTTATTAACGTTTCTGTTCAGTTTACTAATTACTCAGTACCCATTAATTAATCAGATACCATATGATTATCAGAAAATAATCCTACACATATTTAATGAGAAAAAATGACCGCTAGTCGTTCAGCATGATGGTATTCTTTCTCTTTTTTTCAAATAGGAGAGGAAAAACTACCATTCAAATATAAGGAATTAAAGAGAAAATGGGTTGAAGTTGACTACTGGTGCTATAGAAATGGCTGTCTATTAGATGCCATCAAGCATCGATCACCCACTTTGCAGAAAGCGAACAGCAAGTTCATGCGCCAGTAGAAATATTTCATTTCATGTTCTTAACTCTACCTTTATTAATAGAAAGCATGGTTTGTACGCAATTATTTCCAAGTCTTAATCAGAGATTGCGCCCTGCATTGAGGCGTAAGAATCACGGCTGTAGTCCTCAAGCATAGCTAAAGATCAAATTCCATGCAGCTTAGCCTGTTAGAAACTGTCATTGCCAACTAAAAAACAATGGCGTCGAGAGTTCTAATTAAGTAACATACACAGAATCAGAATGTTAATTAACAACTTAATTGTATTGTAAAGCTGATGCTGGATGGTCATATGGGCCATGCTTAAATTGACCCGCGAGAGCATAAACTGATCATTTGTTGATATTGACTGACGAGCACATGGTCTTTGTCCTCTCTGTCTTTTTCCTTCGTTTTAGGAAATTGAATAAATAACCGTTGTTTAAATACGCTGCACGTATCTCACTATTCAAACCATGCCTGTCCTACAATATCTTCCTAACCTAACCTCTCGTTCGTAAGAAAAAATATTGCCCTGAATTAATTTTGAATTCTAAATCCCTATATAAAAATTAAAAAAAATCATAAGTGAAGAATTTAAATATTATATGTGTCCAACTTGTTTAAAAACTTTGAGAACACTGAACTATAAATTGTTTTAATGAGAATATCAGCGAATTTATCTTTAAATTTTGATGTTAGAATACTCTATAACATTTTTTTATCCAATTTCTTTTTAGTGAAAAACTTATTTTCTTTTACATGTTCCATACAATTATATTGAATTAGATTGTAGATAATATCACATGTTATTGTATTATCATAATATAACCAAATCAATTTTCTAAATGGATAGCTCAAATCCTACTACAGAAATCTTAAACATAATGCTTCACAAAATTGAAGAGTTATACATTTAAAATCCGCTTATGAAATTGAGTGAGCAACATCTTGTTTATTGCTTTTTCTATATATGAAGGGAAAGTAACTAGAACTAGATTGCTTATCATCTACTACTTTAACAATTTGTATTTTTAGTGATCGAAATTCTCTTTTTAGGTGAAACCTATATATATATATCAATGCATAAGCCAAATATGATCTCATGTATACTCAGAACATTGATCTTTTCAAAAATAATACCTTCTTCTACTAGTGTATTAAATGGTTGCATGATAACATGTTATTCTCTTGTAGAAGATCTAAGGTATACTTTTTTAAAACATAAATATTTTTTTATGATATTGAGACTTTTCAATTTCAAAAAAAATACTTCAAAGGACCTAGATCTTTCATTACAAATTGTTTGGCCATGTAATCTTACATGGACTTACATATATATATATATATATATATATATATATATATATATATATATATATATATATATATATATATATATATATATATATATATATAGTGTGATTTTT
>Ga0307517_10010054_pt1 | contig 13298 bp, 12 predicted proteins | sample 23_EM_MG_FD_194515 | JGI IMG/M metagenome (GOLD analysis project Ga0307517, IMG submission 194515) | Populus trichocarpa ectomycorrhiza microbial communities from riparian zone in the Pacific Northwest, United States - 23_EM | ecosystem: Host-associated > Plants > Roots > Unclassified | place...
GCCAAAAAATATACATTCTTATTTTGATAACTTGTAACGGTTATTTATTACTTGCATTGCAGGAAAAATGACACAGAGAAAACAGATCAATCGGTCAAGCAATCTAATCGACTTGGGAAAGCAAGTGGTCGGAACTTCTCATCACTGAAGAGCCAAAAGGGAAGTAGAACGAACAGGATGTATCCAGCTGAAAAGCTTAGATTTGGTAATTAGAATATAAATATACAAGTTGTATGTAAAAATAAAAAAGCCATCACAATGCAAGGAGCATCATGCATGACGCCACACATCTACTGTCATCCTAGTATGACTAGTTTTTGAAACATATTTAATGTAGATTTAGATCTGCAGGGAGAAAACGTTGGCCAGAGCTAATGAATGAGTTCACAAGTTCCGTTTCGGATCGAAACCGAGGATTATGTAGATGGAGCTCAATTGGATTGCCACTTTTTTTACTTATACAGAGAGTTCTTATCTCTAGGAAGATGCCCTTCTCAGTGAAATGGAAACAACTTATTTTCACCATTCGTTGCTTTGATTTCTTCGTTACTAAGTTCTGTTCTTTTTCCAGAGTAATGTATTTGCACATTCAACATTATTGCCCTTGTAATAGGCTCACCTATTCATAGCATTTTTATAAAAAAATGAAATTATAACATTATGATTTAACTTTCAGGAATTTGGTGTTTAGTTGATTTCTGCTGCAGCCTGTACATGCTTGTGATCAGTGAGTCATCTCTTGAGCTCATCAGTTCGAAGTGAAAACAGAACTTGTGGAATGAACTTGGTGATTCTAACAAATGTTAATTACTGTATTGACTTGTTAACATATGCAAAACTTGGGTAAAATCTACGATGCCATGTTAACAAAGGATTTTTTTGTTTGGTTCGTTAGAGTGGCCAACGACGCCGCATCAATGCCATGTCAGCCAGTCTTTGTCATGTAGCGACCTTCTCCACATCAATAATAGTAACTTCCAACACATTATACTCCTATATTTTTTTGCACGCTATATCTTTTTCATTTAAATTTAGTCACCAATACTTTGTCTTACTTCTAGAGCTTATTGAAAACAGTGGAACATTATAACTTTATTTTATTAATTGTTTGTATTTAAAGGTCTAACATTGAATGAATGCTTAAAATTTTTATGGTATTTTATGTTTTTGATTAATCTTTATATTAAAAAAAATTAGCTTTATTTTTGTATTGTGATTTCACTTATAAGAACCTTATGTGATCTCAATTTTATTTTTTAGTTAGTGTTGCATTCATTTGTGTTATGATCATCTAGTATCCATGCTTAAGTCTACACTTACTATGGACTTGACCCTTAATAGTACTCTTAAGGCTATTTGAGAGGAGCTGTAGACACAGATAACCAACATGTTTAAAATAAGTGAACCCCAAGAGAGTTCTCGAATAAGACACTTAAAGACCAATAAATATCATATGAATAACCATTGTACGTAAATTCACCCCAAGTGTCACCAATATGACTATCATTTCAGTTACTTTAAACATGATAACCTTGATGAGCGATTCATGAGCCCTAAAAAAATAGAAGCCCCTACTTTTGATGGTCGTCATGACCCTTGAATATTTTACATGTGGATTCATGATATGGATCAATGATTTGAGTGGCATATCTAGTTGATAATATAAGAGTTAGATATACTAAAATGATACTCATTAATGAAGCCTGACTTTATTGTGGAGATGTTGAGGATTGTTTAGAGAGGAGAGTTAAACCTTCCATAATTGATTGGACCAAAATAAAACAAAAACTATAGGAGAAGTACCCACTCTAGTTTTATAGGAATAAACTCTTAGACCAATGAAATAATCTAAGGCAAGAGAATAAGTCTGTCAATAAGTATATAACACAATTTAATGTTTATATGATGATATGTGCATAAGGAAAAATAAAACCATGACTTTGCATAGATTTTGTAAAGGTTTGAATGATATGTTTAGAAAAAAGGTCAGGTGACACGATCAAAGAGTTGATGTCTTCTTCCAAGTGTAGGAGTGTCGAAGTAATAAATAACCCGGCAAGACTGGGGTCGAACCATAGGGAAATTAATTGTATAAACTACAAATAAGGAAATAAATAATAACATAAAAAGAGTTGAAGAGAGCTTTGAGATGTGATATTGATATAAGGATTAAATAAGGATAAAATAATTGTCAAAGTTAGAGGATCCACTAATGGTATTTCAAACAAGTATAATATAAACTCTTTTTATTACTCAACTGGAAACCACACACAAAGAAGATTCCAATCGGATTATAAATTGTTAACATAATTACATTAGTTATCTTATTCGAATAATGCTAATACTTGTATATGTTGTCAGGTATTCATAATTATAACTTATGCTAACAACAAATCAAATTTCTTTCATAGCACAGGTGTCGGTTATACCATACGGTTGGGCTATAAAAGTGCCAAGTATTTGTTGTACCAAGGGTTATACAACATAAATTCAGATTAACCATTTAACAAGCAAAGTATTAAGAGTGAACAAGATAACAAATACAAAACATGTTAGTATCAAACATTAAAGTCCATGTTAAGTTTATACTATACTTATTCTTACACCATTAGTGTAACCTTTTCACCTTGACATAATAAACTTAGCTAAACATAATGAAAGAGAGAAACATAAATAAACAAGATAAGAACATAAATAAGATATAAGTTAACTAAGTAAAGGAAAGGAAATGAAAAGCATAAACAAGAGATTAATATAAACAAAACTTAAGCATTACAAAAATATAAAGAGAGAGCAAGAACATGATCTTGATCTGAAAACCAAGATGCCTAAATGCATGACAAATGCCTCCTTTTATGGGCCAAAATTTGAAACTATTGCTTTGATGACTAATTGTTGAGTGGGTGGCCACATCTTGACTTGATGACAATCCTTATCTTCTTGTCTGAACAAAACTTTATTGCTAACGTCAGAATTTGAATAGATTGTCTTCATGAAAGTTCTAGGAAATTGTCTCAGCTTTCCAACAAAAAAAGAATCGGTGCATTTGAAATTTTAGAACTCGAGATATGGGCTAAACACTAAACAGTGTCTGGGCTGCAGGACAGATTCAGACTTTTCTTTTGATGATAAGATTTGGACTTCCAAACAGCAGAATTGAGTCTTGGACTCTCCTGAATGTTTTAAGCCTATGTCTTAGCTTTCTAGCCATATAAACCAAATTGAAATCCAAGATCTACAACTCCAGATATGACCCAATGAATGAACAGTGTTCCAATTTGGACTGAACTAGCATCTCTTTTATAAGCTTTGCCCTCTCTTTGTCTTCTCAATTTCACTAGTTAAACTCATCAATCAATCCCTTCATTTATGTGATAGGCCTGCATTTAAGATGAACATTTACCATAAATTAAAGGTATCTTATAGTATTAGACATGATATTATAAAACATGCTCTAGTTAAGGAGTTATTGATACGTTAAGTGCAAAATGATGATATAAAACCTTGATAAAAATGCACTTTTAAGTACTAATCATCAGGCTCATAGGTGCTTTCACTCTTGACCAAGTCTATACTATAGTACAAGATTATGAGAAGATGGAAAAGATGTCAAGACCCTTGTAGTACCCCTTTTAGATCTAAATTTAGGAATGATATTTTTTTGTTAGGTGCTCTATCATATAGACCTAATCCTAGTAGTGCCTAAATTTATAAAGAAGATATGGGAAAAAAAAGTCATGAATGAAATGTCTAGGATGAGTTTATAGGTTCAGTGTGCTAATTGTAAAGGGTTCAGTCATATCTTCTTCAATTACACCTTTAAACCTTTATTCATTCAATAACATAAGGATATAGGTGAAAATAAAAACTATTATGTATAAATGTATGAACCAAATCTAGAAGACTTAAGTGACCTAAATGAAAAGGATATGCAAAAAGATGGAATTAACACTACAAGTCCAAATAAGTCTTAAAATGAGGTTAATAAAGAAAATAATAATTTTGCTTTAGTAGTAGTGGAAGAGGTTTTAGGAAAAATTTTAGTGTAATCGCCCAAAAAGATAAATATGATCTTAGAAAAGTTTTATGATATTAGTCTTCTTATACCACCTGATTCCCCACCCATCATGCTTGATGTCCAGCACGTCAACAATTTAAAGCAACATATTGAGCTCCTTAATCCCTTACCCTTGACACATTAAAAAGGAAGATGAAGATAATCCTGATTTATTAGGTTATGTCCAAACTGTATCTATTAAGGCTTCAAATAGTGTTTATTCCACTCCAAACCCTCAGTCATATAGTGTTTATAATTACAAACCTAGAAAAACATATAGATCTTCTTTCTATGTCTCCTTACATTAAAATATTTGATTCAACTAAGTTTTTTGTGAGTAGAATTCATAATTTGCATGTCAAGATCATAAAACATATTCAAGCAAGTAATGAACAATAACAATTTCAAGTTAATTTATATAAGTATCATAATACACTTAATGTTGGAGATTATTTCATGATACATATTAGACTTAAACGGTTTTCTTTGGGAACTAGTCATAAATTGCAAGTGAGTAGTGCTAGACCATTCAAAGTGTTGTAAATGATTGAATCAAATAATTATGTCATTAAACTGCCACTAAACTTTGATATTAGCTCTACTTTTGACATGAAGGACTTTGCTATATATAAAACACAACAATCTCTCCATAATGATCCTTTTGAAACCTCTTACTCTTTATCCTTATCATAGACTTAAAATGAATATATTAGTGCTATTTTGGATACATAAGTTGTTTTTACCAGGGATAACAAAGTTAAGCAAATCCCAAAATATAAGTTAGGTGACCAGATTCAGATTGTAGTTGGATTACCAAAGAGACATTACAACAGTTTGGTCATTACCTTTAGGAGTGTTATCAGAGCCATCTTGAATTATACTCGACCAGGTCGAGTTTTTCTAACCTTAGAAGATTTGGTGGGGACACAAACCTGAGAAACTGTTTACACACTCATATGATCATAGAAGATGGATGGTAGCCCAAACCGTTGAGAGATTAAGCTTTAGTTTGGTTTAGTTTATTTGGACTTTTAGTTGAGGTTTATTAATTAAGCTTGATTTGTTGGGCTTAATTTAATTGTTGTTGGGTATTTTATTTAGTGGGTCCTTCCATTAATTTGGGATCATATCAACCTTTGATGTCTAACTATCCGTTGACTAATGAAAAACATCCTCGTCGATTTTAGTCTCATTGGTTTAAAAGTTATCTATGGCTTGAATATTCAGAGAGATATAGTCATTTTGTTTCCCTTGTTATTTATTTCCAAGTAAACCATCTAGAAATCCAGGATTAGACACATTTACCGTTAAATGATTCAATTGTTGGTAGAAAGTTAATGACGGGGAACGATGTGCTTTTTTGACTTATATGGAAAAAGGTCCAAATTCAGCTCATAGATTTGCTACCAGGTGCTTGGAAAATTTGAAAAATCATTCATGTCATATTAAGAAGATAGTTAAGAGGCAAACTACTCAAGAAATTCTAAATAATTGATTACGTATTAAAGCTTCAATAGATATTGTTCGTTGGCTCACATTTCAAGCATGTGATTTTAGAGGACATGATGAACGTCCAGAGTAAAAAAACCAAAGTAATTTTCTTGAAATGATGGAACTTTTAGCATTATACAATGAACAAGTAGGTGCTCTTATTTTGGGTAATGATCCACAAAATGCTAAATTCACCTCACATCAAATTCATAAAGAAATTTTGCATGTCTTTGCTAGAAATGTTCAGTCTTTAATTTGTTATGAGATTGGTGATGCAAGATTTTGTTTAATTGTTGATGAAGCTTGAGATGAACCCAGAAGAGAGCAAATGGCCCTTGTTATTAGGTTTATTGATAAAAGTGGATTTATACAAGAACGATTTTTGGATATAGTTCATATCAAAGATACAACTGCTTCAACTCTTAAGGAAGAAATTTCCTTTGTTTTATGTCATCACAGTCTTGATGTTCAAAATATTAGGGGCTAAGGGTATGATGGTGCTAGTAATATGCGTGGAGAGTGGAATGGTTTGTAAGCTTTATTCATTAATGATTGCCCTTATACATATTATGTACATTACTTAGCTCATCAATTACAACTAGCTCTTATTGCTGCAGTTAGAGAAATATCTGATGTTCACACTTTCTTTCAGAATTTGATTTTTATTATTAACATTGTTAGTGATTCTTGCAAGCGTAATGATGAATTACGAGCTTTTCAAGCAGCTACAATTAAACATTTAGTTGATATTGGTGAGATTGAAACGAGTAAAGAAGTTAAGCAAGTAGGTGGTTTGCAACGACTTGGAGATAACGGATGGAGTTCGCACTTCAAATCAATTTGCAATTTGATAAAAATGTATGGGGCAACTTGCTTGGTTCTTGAAAACATTGCTTTAAATGGATCTACTTATTCTCAACGTGGTGATGCGGCTTTTTCATTTAAGTTGCTAATGTCATTTGATTTTGCATTCATCTTACATATAGTGAAGAATGTTATGAGAATTACTTATGTGCTTTGCCAAGCTCTACAACAAAAATCTCAAGACATTTTAAATGCTATGCATTTGGTGACTATCACAAAGACTTTAATTCAGAAGTTAAGAGATGATGGTTGGGAAACTCTTTTAGAAGAAGTGACATCATTTTGTAAGCATCAAGACATTGAGTTTTTGATATGGATGCTTGTTTTTCTAGTGTGGGACGATCACACCGTAAAAAAAATTAGTAACAATTGAGCATTACTACCAAGTTGATATATTTACAGCTATCATTGATCAACAATTGTAAGAGCTAAATAATAGATTCAATGAGCAGGCAATCGAGCTTCTTAAGTTGAGCACAATTTTATACCTTAGAAATAACTATAAATTATTCAATGTTGAAGATATATGCTTACTTATTGACAAGTTCTATCCTGAAGATTTTTCTGACCAAGAAAAAATTCATTTGAGACTTCAGTTGCAGCATTATGAACTTGATATACCCAATCATTTAAAGTTAAAGAATATGTCATCGATTGCTGATTTATATCAAGGATTGGTTGAAACAGAAAAATCAACAATTTATTCACTCATTGACATATTGATTCGGCTTATTTTGACTTTTTCTATTTCGACAACAACTACTGAACGAGCTTTTTCAGCGATGAAGATTGTTAAAACAAGACTTTGCAATCGAATGGAGGATGATTTTCTTGCAAATTATTTGATTGTCGATATAGAAAAAGAAATTGCTGAAAGAGTCACAATTGATATAATAATCGATGATTTCTATTCTCCATGATTTCTATACAACACTAACTAAATTGATATAAGACAGGAAAGGATGAAAAGATGAATCTCCATTTACAAACAAAAAGGAACCACGACAACATTAGGAGGGCAACATCTCTCTTAAAGAGCTTGTTAAAAGAAGATTTTTGTTAAGAGCAAACAAATGGGTACAAGAGGTGGTTTTTGTACGATTTTTAGATATAGTTCATATCAAAGATACAACTGCTTCAACTCTTAAGGAAGAGATTTCCTTTGTTTTATCTCATCACAATCTTAATGTTCAAAATATTAGGGGTTAAGGGTATGATGGTGCTAATAATATGCGTGGAGAATGGAATGGTTTGCAAGTTTTATTCATTAATGATTGCCCTTATACATATTATGTACATTGCTTAGCTCATCAATTACAACTGGCTCTTATTGCTGCAGCTAGAGAAATATCTGATGTTCACACTTTCTTTCAGAATTTGATTTTTATTATTAACATTGTTAGTGATTCTTGCAAGCGTAATGATGAATTACGGGCTTTTCAAACAGCTACAATTAAATATTTAGTTGATATTGATGAGATTGAAATGGGTAAAGAAGTTAAGTAAGTAGGTGGTTTGCAACGACTTGGAGATAACGGATTAAAGTTCTTTTAGAAGAAGCGACATCATTTTGTAAGCATCAAGACATTGAAGTTCTTGATATGGATGCTTGTTTTTCTAGTGTGGGACGATCTTGTCGTAAAAAAAATTAGTAACAGTTGAGCATCACTACCGAGTTGATATATTTACAGCTATCATTAATCAACAATTATAAGAGCTAAATAATAGATTCAATGAGCAGACAATCGAGCTTCTTAAGTTGAACACAACTTTATATCTTAGAAATAACTATAAATTATTCAATGTTGAAGATATATGCTTACTTGTTGACATGTTCCATCCTGAAGATTTTTCTTACCAAGAAAAAATTCATTTGAGACTTCAGTTGCATCATTATAAACTTGATATACCCAATCATCCAAAGTTAAAGAATATGTCATCGATTGCTGATTTATGTCAAGGATTGATTGAAACAGAAAAATCAACAATTTATCCGCCCATTGACATGTTGATTCGGCTTCTTTTGACTCTTCCTGTTTCGACAGCAACTACTGAACGAGCTTTTTCAGCGATGAAGATTGTTAAAACAAGACTTTGCAATCGGATGGAGGATGATTTTCTTGCAAATTATTTTATTGTCTATATAGAAATTGCTGAAAGAGTCATAATTGATATGATAATCGATGATTTCTATTCTATTAAAGAACGACGAGCACAGTTAAAATAAATATGTAAGAATCATTCTTTATTATTTTTTATTTTATTTCAAAGTTTATCAAACATAAATAATGCTTCGTTGTAGCTAATGTTTCTTATATACTTTATATGTTTATATTCGATAGGTATAAAGACCAACAAAATTAAAAGTGATAGATATATTATGAAGATGAAATTAACTTCATCGCTTTGATTCAATTTGATATTGCTCAAAACCTCTTACCTTATGTAAAGGCCATTATATGTTTGTATTTTTTTTTATAACTCATATATAATAAATTAAAAAAATATTATATCTTGTTATATTAATTCCCTCTAACAAATAATCCTAGCTCCGCCCCTTTATATTTATATGCATAAAATAGAAGAGGATAAAAAGATGAATCTACATTTACAAACAAAAAGGAACCACAGCAACATTAGGAGGGCAACATCTCTCTTCAAGAGCTTGTTAAAAGAAGATTTTTGTTAAGAGCAAACAAATGAATTTAGGAGATGACAATGCTGTGGATGAAAATGAAATCAAATGAATGGTCATAGCCAGAAGCATGGATTGGTGGCTGCCCATAGACAGACAGACCTTCATGAGTGCTTCAAAAGGGCATATGATTCAAGAATTCAACCAAATTCAAAAAAGTCGAAAGAAACATTAATTATTGGCCCCAAATGCTGCATAAAGGTATTTTTATATTAAAAAAATATTAAAAAAATATATTTTCTTTAAATTAATAATTTTTAGTGTTTTTAAATCATTTTAAGTTTATAAAATTAATTTTTAAAAATAAAAAAATATTTTTTTAATAAAATAATATTTTAAAAAGAAATTAACTCTAACCGAAGTTGGGTGGAGACAGGTGAGCAGTAGTAGCCATGCCTGAGTGAAAGAATATAAACCTGTCCATGTTAGTTTTTATTCCATAAGCATGTGAAGATCATCTCTTTCTTCTTTAGACCACACGCCTCTTTTCCAACTTCCTTTGTTGTCGTCCTCTTACATTGCACGATCTCTATAAAACACGCTGCATCGGAGCTGTCTTTGGTAATAATATCGAGTCAAAACCTAGCTGTACCATCCCCTTACCAGATCAGGAGAAAACAAACATGGAAAATAATACTCCTAACCAAGACAACAACTCGAGTCTTCGAGGTCTGCTCACACTGTCTGAGAAAAGTAATTTTTATTTAAAAATATATTAAAATAATATTATTTTTTTAATTTTTAAAATTTACTTTAATATCAATAAAAATTATTCAAAATCATTAACAAATTCAAATTATGCTTCAAATCCACAGTCCATCCTTTTCGAAACAGCATACCAAGAGAAAATTGTAAGTAACATTAACAAATAAAATAATCAAGAATCTCAATTTCATGCCACCGATGAGGGGTGAGCAAAAAAACAAAAAAACCAAGAAAATATAAAAAAAATAACTGAAAAAAATGAACCGTAAAAAAAAACGATTAAAATTTTGAAAAAACCGACTGGTTCGGTTTTGAAACCGAAAAAACCGAACCGAACCCAAACAAAAAAAACCGAGCCAAACCGAAAAAACAAAACCAAACCGGTTTGAACTGGTTTTTGTCCTAAAAAACAAACCGAAACCGATCGGTTTGAACCGGTTTCAGTTCGATTTCAGTTTTTTTTAAAATAAGTTTGGTTACTTTTTTTTTTTTTTATAAAAACTGAACCGAACTGAAAATGATCATCTCTACCCCCATGACACCCCCACAGGATATAAAATTAAAAACAGGGGGGAAATTGCATAAAAGGAATAAAAAAGAAAAATACAAAGAAAAAGAAGATCTAACTTTTCATTTTCTTTTCAACTTTTTCCTTAAAAATCTTTTAAGCAAAAATTCTTACGTACACGAAATTACAACAAAGCTTCTATATACGAAATCTAAAACCTCAATTTCCGACTTTTTTCCCCTCTTCCTTCAACTAATAAAAACTAGAAAATTAAAGTTTTAGAATTAGAAAGTAATTAACATTCACCGAGACAATCATCAAAAAGGCACCACCTCACTGCAGACAAAATCATCAGAATTCCCTGCAGAATCCTCAGGCCATGAATCCCTTAACAACTTCAACAACATCTGTGCCTTCCTCTTAGCTCTATCAGTACAATCACTCTGTACTAGCAACAGCAGCTGCGTCAGTATTCCTGCGCAAACTGCCTCCTTTTGACTCTGCTCCGACGCTGAACACAGCGCCAGCAACGCTCCCGCCGCGTACTCCGTCGCTCTATCCGATATCTTCAGAATAGTCTTAACTAACAAGGGAACAGTCAGCGCGTGCGCTACGAATGCTGCGCAACCAACTTGTATTCTGCAAAGCAATTCTATTGTAGCAAGGGCTCTTTCTGCATCACATTTATCAAGATCTGCCAGCCTGTCGATTAATGTCTCCGCCGCTCCGGCGGACACCGCTTTATGTCTAGTTTGTTTAACTAGACATAAAGCGAAGAGCCCTTTTATCCCAATTTTAAGCGCTCGAGGAGACGATAGAGGATTTTTCAAGATATCTGTTACTCCTTCGAAGATAATCTCCATGTTACTAATTTGAAGCCGAAGATCTGACGATCTTGTTCCCGCAATAACATTCTCGATGAGTGCAGCCGAGTTGACTCGGACTTCGATTGATGAATGAAATAGTAAATTTGCTAAACAACTGATCCGCTCGGGGTCTGAAGCTATTGCCACACAGTCGAACTCGGTGAGTGGAAACATAACCAGGATCGCGAGTGACTCGTGGCTCAACTCTAATGATTGACTGCTTGAAAACACGAGATTGACCAGGATTTCGCGAACGTTATGCGAAGAAATGAGAGAACGGTTCTTGTCCGAATCACGAGCGAGTCCTCTGAGTCGACGGAGAGCAGAGAGGCGAGAGTGAGTTGGGTTTGACTCGGAAGCAGCTTGGCTTAATAAAGAACGAACTAAGCTCGGTTCGGCTGGCTGTTTGGGAGTTGGTATTCGTTCCACGCCGAAGGCGCGATTTGCCACGCACCAGTCTTGAATCAAACGGCGAAGAGTGTGGTTTGGGATTAAAGTGAAGTCGGTGAGTAGGGCTCGGGTAACCGGACAGGTAGTATTACCGGTAGCCACCCATGATTCGATGCTAGAACGATCGTAAGTTTGGCCTGTATTAACGGTGACCGGGTCACACATTAGTTCAAGGGAGATCGGACACCGAAAATGGTATGGAATCTGAACGGTCAAATCTAACGGTTCTAGACTTCGAGGCATTGGAAAAAACAAGTTTAGGAGTGGCAACAACGGTAGAATGAGAAGTGATGGCAAATCTGAGGAAGCCTGGAAATCCTGTCTCAGATTTGTTGGGCTTGTAGTGCTTGGGTGTTCTCTCTTATATGAAAGAGAAACGGGTAGCGAAGAGAGTGTGTGGGCGTGGGTATGGTCTTATCGGACTCTTTGCCACACGTGTCATGGAATTTGCCTGGTTGGTTGTGGGGGAGGGAAATGGAAAACGAATGGGGAAGGCGTGTTTGTTTGTTGGTCAAATGAAATTAGGGAGACTAATAGGGACCCACCAATACAGTCTCTAAAATCCAACTCCTGTTTACATCAGAGAGGTAAATTACGTGACAGCTTGGTTAGTTTAAGTATATTAAATTAAATCAAACTATACTATACTTTACTGAGCACCATTAGGTGGGTGGTATTTTCAGTTTTGGTCCCTCTAGTTTTGTTTTTTCTCAATTTTGTCTGTATTGCCCTGTCGCGGTGGGGTAAATGGCCATGCCATGCTGTGCTTTCTGTGGTGGTATTGTTGCTGTTGCATGGTTCACTCTTTTGACTTGTGAAACAGGAATGGCTATTGGGTGCCTGCCCATTATGGATGTTGAGGGCACCGCATCATGCAATACATCCTTTACAGGCTGGTGGTGTGTCAAATCTTCTTCGCTTTGTTGTCGAAATGAAAAGCGGGGAAAATGGATCCCTTGGTGAAACCCCAATCTCCAAAGTTCTTGTGCTTTTAGAGAGAGCTTTTGCATCGTATGAGAGTATTCCTTAAAAAAAAATTCTATCATTATTATGGGGGAGTAAAAAAACTAAAAAAATAAAAAATAATAATTGAAAAAATCAAACCGTAAAAAAAAAACCGATTAAAATTTTAAAAAAACCAGCCGGTTCAGTTTGGTTTGGATTTTATAAGCCTAAAACTGAAAAAACCGAACCGAACCTAAATCGAAAAAAACCGAGCCAAAACCGGCAAAAAACTGAGCCAAACTGAGCCAAAACCGAGCCAAACAAAAAAAAACCAAGTCAAACCAGTTTGAACCGGATTTTGTCCTAAAAAACCGAATCGAACCAAAACTTGTCAGTTTGAACCGGTTTCGGTTTTTTTAAAAAAAATTCAGTTTAATTACTATTTTTTATAAAAATTAAATTAAACCGAAAATAATTATTCCCGGTCATTATGTATCCAAGTAAAGGTTTCTCTTTTCACGAGGAAAACCTTTTAAATCCCCTACTTAATTTATTTTGATGACCAAATTCTCCATAATATATCATTACCTCTAAAGATTAACACTGTAAAAATCCAATGTATAGCATATAAACTAGTCTAGGAATCGATCGGATCAATCAAATAGCAATTAACTTCATTGTTTGCATGGGAAAAAATAACTTAATTTTTTAAAAGAA
>Ga0307517_10010055_pt1 | contig 13297 bp, 4 predicted proteins | sample 23_EM_MG_FD_194515 | JGI IMG/M metagenome (GOLD analysis project Ga0307517, IMG submission 194515) | Populus trichocarpa ectomycorrhiza microbial communities from riparian zone in the Pacific Northwest, United States - 23_EM | ecosystem: Host-associated > Plants > Roots > Unclassified | place...
TTTTTTTTTTTTTTTTTTCATAGAAGTAGCATAATTGAAAACCAATTTATTCATATAGATAACACGGTTTAAAAAGTAACAGTGTCATTTGTAATTTCTTAAAATATATATATATATAATAGAGATAATTTTATTATAAAAAATAGTTTTGATAATATTTATTTATTTTTAAGATTTAATACAGCTTTTATAAAATTGAATAAAATTGTCTCAACCGTATTTTTAAAAGAAAAAAATTACCTCTAGCATCTTACAATTTATTAAAAGTATACTTGTTCATCATGTTTTAAAAATTACAATTCATTAAAAAAAATTAAATATTAAAATATAATTAAAGTATCCTCATATATATTATAACCCATATAAACACAAATGATATATTATTTCGATTAAAATAATCAAAATTAAATATACTTACTAAACTCACATTCATACATGCAACACATATATATCAACACAAAACTCTTTTTCTAAAACATAATTATTTAAGCCAATATATTAATAAATATATAATATCATACCATTCAACTAATTTCTAAAATCAAGCTCAATTTAATTACATTTTAAAATTAAAAAAAAAAACCCTTTACAGATTTAATTCTACTTCCTTTCTTACCATACCAAAATAACATAACACATAAATTCATAATTGCTTATACAAATTCAATACTTTTACCTCACTTCTATAAGGAGGGGTTTATCTAGTCAAACTCTAGGTTTGCTCTCCGCTCCTTAGAGGTCATCAGTTCGAGTCTCACAAATCTCAAGGCCACTGGAGACTTACATGGTCATTAACTTCAGGGCCCGTGAGATTAGTCGAGGTACACGCAAGTTAATCCGAACAACCACGTTAATAATAATAAAAAAATACTCATGTTCCCAAATAAAATTATAGATACATACATATACTCAACTAACCATTTATTCTAAAGTCTAATTTCCACACAATATACATCAAACTAACCTATAATTACATCAATTCCCATTCAATTCTTCCATTCCTCTTACTTTATTCATGGTCGTCCTTGAGCCTAGTAACTAATAAGATTGTTTGGCATTGCGTTTGTAACTGCATTTCATCAAATTTTAATTTTTTTTTGTTGCTAAAATTGAGTGGGGTTTGTACTTTTTTTATCGTTTTGATGTGCTGATGTCAAAAATAATTTTTAAAAAATAAAAAAACATCATTGGCATGTATTTCGGCACGAAAAGCTATTTGAAAAGCAACCGCTACCACACTGCCAAACACACTATTGAGTTACTATAATACTTTACCCACTGACTTGCACTTGGAATAGAATAAGGATTTTCTTGCAACTTTCTTCTCCTTTCCTCTTCAAATTTATTGTTTCTCTATTTCTAGAAATTTGATCTCTTGATTTCTTCCCAAACAAGTTTATGTATAGTTTTCCCTCGCTAATATTCACCCAAACCACTCCCAAGTCAAATCTCAACCTTAGTTTTAAAGAAAATAAGAAAAAAATAAAGAAAAAAAAGATGATCTTCTCTCCTTTTTCCTTCATTCCACCAGCCAACCCTAAATAAGAGGAGAGGGGGGTATTTTTTTTCTTCAAAATTTACAAAAAAACAACTCCTACAAGCTTTAGTGTAATTTTTAAGTAGTTTCCCGTCCATTGTTATTATTTTACACTATTTAACAAAGCTCCCTCTGTAAAATTCATTTCCCTTTTTGGTGACTTCTTATATTATTCATGGTTTTATAGTTTTGTTAACGTGTAACGATGAGATTTGGAAATTGTATTTGCAATTTGAAAGTGTACGAATATACTAGTTTAATCCAATGTTTTTACTTTTTATTGATTTTTTTCATGGATGACTGCAATTAAAAGTACAAAAAGAATGTAATATTTTCACATCAATGCCAAGATTATTATATAGATTTGGATTTTGTAATGAGAAAATTGTTGTTCTAAGTAAAATAAAGCAATCAAGGGAAATAATTAGAGGAAGATCTGCGACCTCCATAAAACTATATCAAGTGGGGGAGAATGAAGTGTAGCGAGAAGGTGGGCTAGTGGAGGTGAAAGAAAATTGAGGATTTTGATGTCATGGGAAATTGGAGGAAATTCGATACCAATGTGTTGGCTGAGAGGTTTGAATTAAAGAGGATGGATGGATTCAGCCTGTTTGTTTTTGAATTTTAAAATTGTTTTTGAAAAAATTTATATTTTTTTTAATTTCAAATTAATATATTTTTTGGTATTTTTGAATTATTTTGATGTGTTAATGCTAAAAATATTTTTTTAAAAATACAAAAAAATATTTTAATATATTTTTCAAATAAAAAATAATTTAAAAAACAATCACAAACAAATTTTTATTAAATATAATGCTGGCCTTCGTGGCCTTCGATTTAAGAGCAAATGAGAATGATAAATGAAAACAAAAACATACCAGATGCTTGTTCTTGCTTGTCTCTTCTTTAACTATTCTAATTCATGTATTACTCTGTTTTATATTATAAATTAAATACATATGAGTTTAATTAAGTCGAGCAATTTTCTTGAATGAATAAATTATATTCTTTTTTTTTATAATTATAAATCCCAGAAAAAAAACATCCAATGTGCCTAGAAATTATTGGACGATTTTTTTATAATTATAAATTATGGATAACAATTTCATTATTTTAATGTCTCAATAGCTCTTTAGTCATTAAAATAAATATAATAATAAATTTATAAATAATTAAATATTTTTTATTGATTTTTTTTTAAAATATTAAATATTAGCGTGTATAAATTTTAAAGAAAAAATATTAGAGTGTATAAAAATAATTATAAAATAAATATTTTGTTTTTGTAATTATCCCATTAATATCAAAGAAAAAACAGTACAATCAAGTGCTGTGTGGCTTGATTTATAGGACATGGCTCTCCAAACTCCCTTGATTACTTTTTTTTTTTGTTATTTTTCCCTAAAATTTTACAACCAACTTATTATTTTTCTCTCAAGCTTTTTTCAAAAACATATTTATAATAAATTATACAATGGGCGAGTCTCTGCTATACCCATATTTTTAATTGTTTTTATCATATCCTTATATAATTTAGGGGGTTTTTTGGAATAAAAAAAATATAATCTAGATGAAAAAACTTTAATGAAAGAAGTTATATCGGAGAATCATTGATTTTTTATTTTTTTTTACCAAACAGAGTCCGCGTTAATCAATAACCACATATAAACTTGTTTGTCACGCCACGCAACAACTAAATGTAATATAACATAATCATTAGATTGATAAATTTTTGAAACATTTAAAAAACAAAAGGACATTTAAATATTTATATAATTTATAATTAGTAACTTGCACGGGAGAAGCAGTCTTCCTCTAGACCATTGCGAAAAATTTCCTTGAAGACGAAGCTATCATCACCCCCTCAATCCTCTCAAACACGACACGTGTCCAAAAAAAACCAATCACCACATACTATTTGAGTATTTGATATCATTAAACGACACAACATCGTACGATCACTAGGACAAGACTATCCCCGTTTTCAATTCTCCAACAAGCCAATCAAGATGTACAATATAGTAATTTCAACTTAACCCGGACGCCCATGCTATGATTGCTGTCTCCATTTCATAATAATCCCCTTAAACTTGAAAATTCTCTTTTAGGGCCGGCATCCATGGCTACTCTCTCAGCTTACTCCTCTCCTCCATGGCCAAATTCAAATCCTAACTCGGACCTTCTCTCAACTCAAGATGAAATCGATTCGCAAGCTCATTCCCCGTCCGAGTCTCAATCTAACGATTCGCTGTCGTCTATTATGCCTCCGGATCCGGATCCGGACCCGAACCCGAACCCGAACCCAAATCCCATTACCAATCACAACACCTCTATATCTTCTCCACCTCAATCAACCTCAACGCCTCCTCTGATTTCTCTCCTCCATCTCTCCTTCAACCAGGATTTTGGGTGTTTCGCTGCTGGAACGGACCACGGGTTTCGTATCTACAACTGTGACCCCTTACGCGAGATCTTCCGTCGCGATTTCGATGGCGATGGAAATAGCGGCGGCGGAGGGATTGGAGTGGTTGAGATGCTTTTTAGATGCAATATTTTAGCTATTGTTGGTGGTGGACCTGACCCCCAGTACTCTCCAAACAAGGTCATGATCTGGGACGACCATCAGAGCCGATGCATCGGGGAGCTATCGTTTCGGTCCGAGGTCCGGTCTGTGAAGCTAAGACGGGATAGGATTATTGTTGTCTTGGAGCAGAAGATATTTGTTTATAACTTTGCGGATTTGAAGCTTTTGCATCAGATTGAAACAATTGCGAATCCGAAAGGGCTTTGTGCGGTTTCACATGGTGCAGGATCGTTAGTTTTGGTTTGTCCAGGATTGCAGAAAGGACAGGTTCGGGTGGAGCATTACGCGTCGAAACGAACTAAGTTTATTATGGCGCATGATTCGAGGATTGCGTGTTTTTCCCTCACGCAGGATGGGCAGTTGTTGGTTACTGCTAGCACTAAGGGGACACTCGTTCGGGTTTTCAATACAGCTGATGGTACCCTGCTTCAAGAGGTGTGTGTGTATTATCTTTTCTTTTGTTTGTGTTTTGTGACTTTGTTTACGTGGATTGTATTTTTGAAGTTATGTGAATTTATATAGCTAGCTGTATTGAGTTTGAAGTGTTGTTGGTGTAATGTGGTTCGGAAATAGTTGAGGTTGCTGGAAGTGAAATATATTGCTGTGGAGCTGGTTGTTTGGGTGTGTTTTTTGTGACTCTCGAAAGGATTTGAAAATTAGTTGCGAGGAGTTGAATCTCGTTTTAACACTTCCCAAAACGAAGGAAGCGTTATGAATGACCATTTAGTGTTAGTTGATCTAGACAAACGTTAGCTTTGGATGTATCCACTATCTGGGGCTTTTGTTAACCTCTTCTTTGTTACTTTTTAAATAGAAATTGGATATGATTTCTAGTCTGTACCATGAATTAGGTGTTTGCTCTTATCAATTTGTGATATCATGCCACCTGCTCCTGCTGTAATAGTTGAGGTAATTCAGGTCAAAATGTAAGGAAAGTTCTTTCCTTTGTGGTTTTCATAATGGCATATGAAATATGATGTAGAGATTGTCGGTGCTTTCAATGTATTGGCAAGCAAATGCAATCTTTGAAGGGGAAACTGGATATTTTGTGGGGATCTTTACACTGTTTTTGTAATGCTGCATGTGGGTGCTAACTCTGTTCTGAATCCTTTCAGTTGATTTATTCTTATATTTACATTTGTGCTTCGAATTAAAGTCATTGTTTAAATAATTGGCCTATGACATTTTGGTTCTTATGTAATCTCCATTTCATGCCCTTCAATGAATTAATGTCCTCTTTCTATCCTGATCTTGGCTGTACCCCAACTCCTCGGCTATGCCATGTCTGCATTTCCACTGTTATTTTCTGTGTATATTGTAGAGAAGTAAGGTTTTTTTTTTCTCGTTCCCTGTTCGGTGAGGGTGATTCTTATAAAGTTACAGTCTCGTGAAATTCTTTATATGCCCAAACTAACTAGATACACAAATGTAGGTGAGGAGGGGTGCGGATAGAGCAGAAATTTATAGTTTGGCATTCTCTTCAACTGCCCAATGGCTAGCTGTCTCGAGTGATAAGGGCACTGTCCATGTTTTCAGCCTTAAGATTAATCCAGGATCTCCAGGAATTGACAGGTCACAGAGCACAGATGAGCCTAATCTTGCTGTTACATCACCTGCCTCCTCTTTATCTTTCTTCAAAGGTAAATGGCCTTAACCCGTCTCTTCTTCCATTGTAAAATGTCTGAACATTATGCTGTTGTCACTTTTTGAGCATCGTAACTCTATCCTTTTTCATGTCAATGGAATATTTATGGAGAAGACATTGAGAACCAGCATTTGCAAAATTACTAAAATATTTCACAAGTTTAGTGAAACAAAGTCTTGCAACTTCTGTTTAAAAAAGTATGTGAATGTTTTCCATTTGTAAATAGAAGAAAAGGACGAGGAATCTTCTGATATCGAACCCTAAATACAGGTCTTTTTTAGCAGTTTGTTATGTCTGAATACCATTGCTGGTTAAAGAACATTAATAATGAAAAGTCATTGACTCTATTTAACTGTCTCCTAAAAGTGTGTTGCTTTCAATAGAGCACTTGTAAGTACAGCAAGTGGGTGTTTACATCTATCCACTGAAAAAGTTTTTATTTTCCAATCCCCACTGCAGTATCAGGACAATTTATACATGCATTATTTTGTCTCTGTATTTTAATTATGATTTTATCTGCAGGAGTTTTACCGAAGTATTTTAGCTCAGAGTGGTCAGTGGCTCAGTTTCACTTGCCTGAGGGTTCTCAGTACATTGTTGCTTTTGGTCACCAAAAGAATACAGTGGTTATCCTTGGTTTGGATGGAAGGTGAGAAAATAATGCATGTGTTCTATTCTACTGCTGTAGAAGTTTTACGTTGATTTCATTTCATTTTGCTATAAATTTCTTCTTATAGTGATGGGTAGAATTTGTTTCTGTGAATAAGTTACAGCTTACATGGTAATTTCCAGACAACCTATATGTTCTGTTAATGCACCGCCTGAAAAGGAGAACCAACCTCCCCCCTGTTGAAAAAGCCTTCAAGATAAATCAGGTTTTTTTTTTTAGGGGGGTTGGGGCGGGGGATGGAAGTGCCAGTTTTTTCTTGGGAATTTTCCCCATAAAGTCGCACTCCAGTCTAGCCTTTGTTCTTTTTTTTCCCCCAATCTCTTCCCCCAATGCTCTTTCTCTGGTCTCCACATTCGCCCCCTACTCTCACCCTGCCTCTCCTCGCTGTAATGGTGTCTGCTTCTAGCCGTTAAGTTTTTCTTGCTTGATAAGTTAATTCCATGATAAAAGAAACAGGTGGAATAAAATTGTTGACAGAGTTGGTTGTGATTGCAGTTTCTATCGATGTCAGTATGACCCTGTGAATGGTGGAGAGATGACTCAGCTGGAATATCACAACTTCTTGAACCCGCCAGAAGCAATCTTATAAAAAGGCATCTCGTCTTCACTTTGAAAATACATGTCTTTTTCTCCCTTTTTCGCTATTTCCCCGCATTGCCTCATCCAGATGGCTTTATTATGCTGTAAATATGCAACTATAAAAATGTAAAGTACGTGAAAAAAATGCAAAAAGAAAGGGAAAAAGAATGAGATGATTTAATGTAATGTGGAAGCCATTTTGAATCGCAAATTATGTTAAAATGGCATCTCTCTTTTCATATTAACTGTCCGATTTTGCAGGATGGATTAGGAAAACGCATATTTGGATGTGTGGCTTGAGAAGGCACAAACCAGTAAATTGTACATGTTCTCTCAGGCCTGGCTTGACATTATCAGTAGATCTCAGTTCAGGCGTTGCTTCTCTTGCCCCACCTCCTCCCATTCCTTGTTCAACATGCAAATGGTTTCGTTTTGGAAAGTGCTGATAACCAAATTCTACTCTCTCCCCAAAAATCCATTGAATTTAAAATCACAATTCTACTTTGTTAAAGAGTGATCTAATGTGTTTTAATGACATTATTTAATATCTGTGTCTTGCAAGTCTAAATACAACTCCAATCATTTGAAACTGAACCAAACTTGTTCTACGCTTTTATAATTATTGCACGATAACCACTTTTCCCAGTAAAACTCAAAGAAACTCATAACCCTGCTTCGTTCTTTAAGGCTTGAGAAAGGCTGAACCCTGAAGGCTTATAACTGTGCATTGTATTAATTACTTTTTATTTTTACTTTTTAAAAATACTTTTTAAAAAAATTTAAAATTTTTATATGTTTTTTTTGTTTTAAATTAATTTTTTTTTGTTTTTAGATTATATTAATATATTGATATTAAAAATGATTTTTGAAAAAAATAATATTATTTAAATAATTAAAAACATTTTTTAAAAAAATAGTAACCATACATACCTTTGTGGAATAAAACGTACTCTGCTGTCAAATCTCAGCACCTGCTGCTCAAAACCGACTCCTTCCCCACCAGCACGTGTGAACTATGTGGCTCGATGCCTACCGCATCTAAAATGAGATGGGCAAATCCATATGCGGCGCATCTTTTGGTGGCTTATATCATTTAAATACAACGCCGTACAGGTATCTTCCGTTCCTGCTGCCTTTTTACTTTTGGCTTGGGCCGAGCGAGGCCCACACACTCATTTTGTTTTCTGTCTATTGATACAGTCCTCCCTCCTCGCCCAGACATCGAGTTCCGAGTCACACGGTAGATTCGTATGGATATAGAATAAAAATATATATATAGAGAGAGCATGAAGTCTGATATAATTATTCCGTATTTAAAAGTTTATAAATTATACAACAAATATAAAAGGCTATGAATTCATAAATTAATTTATATTTTAGAGTTTATTAAAAAAAAAAAATCAGGACTTCAGATTCAGATTTGACTAGATCAATTATGTTTTTGAGTTTGTATAATATAAGATCCTGTTAAAATCTCGGGTTAACCCATTAAACCATGGTAAATAATCACAACAAATTGCCTCAAGACTTCAACACTTGTTCTCCTTTCCTTCTTTTTCATATATTTTGAGGATAAGTTTCATTCTAGCCGGTGAACAAAGGTTCTGTGTCGGATCAAACAAATGGTGCTCTTGCCCATAATCGTTCCAATGAATTCAGCCCCTGCTTCCACAAGATTTCAAAGGACAAGATTCCATGATGTTATAACTATACCCACTGCCAAACGAGATTACTTCTCATATATTGAAGTAGCACACCACTTCTCTCTTTCTCCGATCTTTTTTTTTCCCTTTCAAGTTCAAAAACTTCGTGCCATCATTCATGCATCAAAATTAAATCCACTTTTCCAATTCAGTAAAAAAAAAAATATCAACCATCTAGGTGGTGGTCCAGTGGTAAGAGCTTGGAACCAAGAGGTTTGCTTCCTCTGTGGTCTCAGGTTCGAGCCCTGTGGTTCTTCATATGATGACCACTGGAGACTTACATGGTCGTTAACTTCAGGGCCCGTGGGATTAGTCGAGGTACGCGCAAGCTGGCTCGGACACCCACGTTAAATTAAAAAAAAAATATATCTACATTGAGATTAGTGAGTGTATACAAGTTTTATAAGAATTAAATTAAGTAGAGTGAGAGCATATTCGCTCATAAATTGATTTCCATCGGTCGATAAAACCTTGCTTTTTGGCCACTTACATTAGAAAAAAGAGGGAGAGCAAATCTCAAGATGGATGCTGACAGGCATTTTAATAATAATGCACTGGGAATTGCGGTTTGACTGGATCAAATCTTAACCAGCTATTCCTAATTATTATTATTATTATTATTTATTATTTTATTATTAATGTATGTACCCGTAGCCACACTTAATAGTTAATACTGGTAATTAAATCTTAAAGAGCATCAAAGCTTTAGTTCTCATTGCCCATGTGCCTCGGAAGACAGAGGTCAATGCTGCTCTTCTGTCATCTGGTAAGAGTGACGTAATCATCACATTGTTTATCTGACGAGCTCACACCATTATTTTTATTCGTGTAATATATATTTTTTAATTTTAATTTTTAAACAACTAGCATAACATGTTAATTTCTGTATATACAGGATGAATTCACATTGCTTTTGAATTAATATTATTCAGAAAAATTCCTTCATTTTTATATTTACTCGCGGAGCAGAATCTTGCGAACTAGCTTTATGTATATATATAAATAAATAAAAATATTTGCACAAAAGAGCACCGAGCGTATGCATGAAATTTAGCATAACTCTCCCATGTGATATTCAGTGAAAAACAATCTCAGATTAACGTCAGGTTTGGTCCATGACAAGACAAAATCTGAAGGATTCTCTAAAATATTATTTTATTTTATTTAAATCGTGAAATATCCACGTGGAAAAGCAATTTTATTTTTTTCACTCGTTTTTTACCCCAATTTATAATTAAGAATATATATAATGTTTTCCAAAATACTTTAGGATTAAAAACCAGCACGGTTGAAAAGGCGTCAAACACTCTTTCAAAATCATAGATTAAACTATCATTAAGAAAAAAAATCATAGATTAAACAAGATAATGAACTGGCTAGTACTCACATTTTTTTTTTATTATAATTTTTTTTTAATCCAGTTAGTCAAAACTCTTGTTCTTGAAAGATTGACCGGCAGGCTTACACGTTTCCCGTGAACAAGAACAAGGAAAACACAGAGAAAAACTACAGCGAGCACATGCATCTCAGAGAAGCCAGTAGCTAACTTGGTAGAAAAGCCAAAAAAAGAAGTAACTAGCCAGGCAGCAGGTAACTAGTATAAGAGGAGTGAAGGAGTTTGGTTTTCTTTCATCTTTAAAAAAAAAGAAAAAAATTATTAGTGAAATCTATTGCTCTGTCTTCATCAATGGCGCTTAAGTTGTATGGAGCACCCATGTCCACTTGCACCTCTCGTGTTCTGACTTGTCTGCATGAGAAGGACTTAGATTTTGAGCTTGTCATAGTTGATCTTTTCGCCGGCGAACACAAGCAGCCTCCTTTCCTAGCCAAAAATGTAAGCTCCGAATTTTCATTTTGTTTTGTGTTGGTATCTGATTCCACCGTCCTTCACTGTTAATGAATTGTATTTTACATGCATGCAGCCCTTTGGTCAGATTCCAGCACTTGAAGATGATGATCTTACTTTATTTGGTAAGCCATGATTTATTCACTAACACAACAGGCGACTACTCTTTCTTCTGACATAATCAACTTGCTCTACATCTGATATTATTATATATTTCAATAGGGTGCCTCTGCTCGAACCATACATTGATAAACTTCGATTAAAACGACTGGTTTGTTTCGCCACAATCTAACATGATCATATCAATGCATCTGTAGGGCAGCAAGACGCTTTATAAGCCTAATCCCACTTGATTATCCCTAATCACAGTGATCAGGGGATTAACTAGTTAATCCACAAAATGGTTTATATATATGGCTTCTCTGGTGCAATAAATGAATGTATTTAACAGATTATAATTGTAGTATCTCATGCAATCTGTGCAATAAATGAATGTATTTAACAGATTATAATTGTAGTATCTCATGCAATCTTAGCAAGAATCAATAAATTGTCTAATTACTTGGACCTGCAAACCAGTGGCTAGTATGTGTTCTTAGGTGCTCTGTTTTGGACCAAGATTAATTGACGGGACAGACTTTAGGGTGTAACTGGACGATAAGGTTTTGAACAGTTGACTGGTCAGCTCATTGCTGGTCCTACGCCAAAGCATGTCTTCATAAGATTGGCTTGTAGTTCGAAGACTCTTAACTGAGTTTATGTACGATATTATGGAGTTTCTTTTCTTGGTGGAAGCATTAACTCTTTAGTCCATAGCCATCTTAAGGTCTCTTTATAATAACTTGACGGCAATGTTTGATGTCTTTACCAGAATCTAGAGCAATCACATCGTACGTTGCTGAAAGATTCAAGGAAACTGGCTACGATCTTATAAGGCACCAAAACATCAAAGAAGCTGCACTGGTGAAGGTTTGGACAGAGGTAGAATCCCAACAATTCCACCCTGCGATAGCACCGATTATCTTTCAATTCTTAGTGGCTCCACTTCAAGGCAATTTACCTGATCAAACAATCATTGACACCAACTTAGAGAAGCTAGGAAAAGTGCTTGACATATATGAAGCTAAGCTGACTAGCACCAAGTACCTTGCTGGAGATTTCTACAGCTTGGCTGACCTTCACCACCTACCATACGCGTATTATCTCATGAAGACCCCCGCAGCTTCGGTGGTAAATGAGCGCCCGCATGTTAAGGCATGGTGGGAGGACATTTCCTCTAGGCCAGCTTTTAAGAAAGTGGCAGAGGGCATGAATTTTGGTGAGAAATGAAACTTGAAGAGGGTTCTGTTGTTTTATTTCAAGTATTTTGACGAATATGCGTTGGTTGTGATCTTAATGCATTGAAGCTTCGAAACAATTTAGCAAAATTGTGGGGGATTGCCCCATGTGGCTGTCGTAGAATATTAATTTGGTTTCTGCAAAAACTATTCCATGGTTTTGAAACCATCATTGCTACAGTAAATGTAGCCACACCAACATAATTGGTATTCATTGCTGAAAACTCGATCGACCATCTAATTTCAATTGGCACATAAGGGATTATTGTGATCTTAAGCTTTTTTCTTTCACCCTTTGTTTAGTTAAAATTATCATTGATTGTCTAAACAAAGGATGAAAGGGAGCGACGGCTACGTTTGCATTACAGATAAAGAGTAATTTTGTTTTATCTCCCCAGTCGGAGTAAGTGCATGAACAGAGGATAAAACAAAATGATACGAGCATGGTAGCACCATTGGTGGGTGATGGGTCCATAGACCCGTAGGATTAGTGAAGTCTGGGAACAAGAGAAGTGAACAACAAGTGCAAATCCATTAAACAAAATGATTGCTCCGAGAATAATAGGATGACCAGCACCGTTAACCGGAATTCGGGAAAGACTACTTCTTTGCCGTTGCAATTCATTTCGGTTTCGGATCAGATTATTTTAAAAAAAAGTTAAAAATATATTAAGAGTATATTTTTTTTTTATATTATTAAATCCAATTAAGTAGTTTAATTTTAAAACATATTGACTTGACTCTTTACTTACTTTAAGTTTCGAATTAAACCGCGTAGGAGCTGATCAAATATGAATAATTTAATTTAATGAATTTAAAGACAACATGAATGATCGGTAAAAACATGACATAACTTTTTAAAAAAAAATTAAAACGATAATTTATTTTTTAATATTGAGACGATGCCAAATTGAATCGATTTCGGTCACCTTGCGATCTGGATCATAAACTTCAATGAGTTTAATAACTTTGTTGTTTTTGTAAATTATTTTTATTTAATTTTATAATAAAATCAGATGCTTGCAAAATCGAGTATCAACCCTAAAAAAATATTTATTTGAGATCATGGTAATCCTATAGAAAGTAGAAAAAAATAAATCATGAATTTCATTTCCTAACCAATCCAATATTGTAGAAGAATGAAATAATAAAAAAAAATTAAAGGATCACAAACTAAAAAATAAACATATCAGGTTTGATAGGTAAACCCGTGAATCGGGAAACCTAGGTCAACACGTCAAACTTGCAAATCAGTTAATGGAATCCATTAGGATTAATAACTTGTTTTTTTTTCTTCCAAACTAATTTTTATTTAACTATATGATAACAAAAATAAACGATTGCAAAATCGAACGTTAAATCAATACTATTTTTTTTTAAGATTGCGATATTCTCA
>Ga0307517_10010056_pt1 | contig 13297 bp, 18 predicted proteins | sample 23_EM_MG_FD_194515 | JGI IMG/M metagenome (GOLD analysis project Ga0307517, IMG submission 194515) | Populus trichocarpa ectomycorrhiza microbial communities from riparian zone in the Pacific Northwest, United States - 23_EM | ecosystem: Host-associated > Plants > Roots > Unclassified | place...
TTCCATAGATCCAGTCCAACACGGTTTCTCTGTATACGCTTAATTTATCGTCCAAGCCCAGGTATCTAGTTCTTCTTCTCTCCGTATTTCCCTCCAAACACATCGTTAATCACCACACTCGCCAACTTGTACACTTCGTCAACGCTCCCAGAACTGTCCACCTGTACTCCGTTTAGTCCTTTCCATACAATCAATAGAGCTTCCACTTGCCTCTGCCACTTTCCCCTGCGCTGCGTAATGCTCAATCACAGGCATCGTATCAGACTTGTATGTTCCTGCCAATTTTTATCCTTTAGTAATGACCCTATCCATGTTCATTCACCTACGGAATCGTTTCTTGATGCTTTCAACATTATCATCTTCTCGTCCGCTCGTCTTTGCCCGCTCCAACAAGCGGCCCAGCATCACCTCTTCCGTTGTCGAGAAATAAATCACCACAGAAGACAAGCAGACCTAACCCATTCTCAGTATACAATCAACCCTGTAGATAAAGAAACACATACCGTTTCATCAAACTTGAGCGCCTGGTCCATCTTGCGAGGGAATCCGTCAATCAAAAATCGGCCACGTTCGTTTGTCCATCCATCCCCAGTCTTTCTCTCCTTCAACACGGCACCCATCGCGTTTTCCAACAGCTTGATTGTCACCTCCATCGGCACAATCGTTCCTTCCCGAATGCACGTCCTGATCAAGTCCCCATACTCGGACCCTTGGCGATTTTGTTCAGCCCGTAAGAGGTCTCCCGCTGTTCGAGGTATCTTGTAAATAAGCAATGTTGGACTGTCGATCAACGACTAACCAGAAAGATGACAAAAGTTGAAATCTTTAACCAATCGTTCACATTGGGTGCCCTTGCCTAGGGAGAGAATAAGTAAAACAATAAAAAAAAAGGCAGACATTCATCCGTACCAGCACCGGGTCCACCAAGGACAAAGACGACGGTGACTTTGGTGTTGTCGAAAACGGGAGGATCGATCGCCATCTAAATTCAGTTATTCCTTGTGACGGGGCGGAACAAGAGGGTGGTCTGCTTGACGAGGCTGGAGAGACGCTGGGTGGGTCTGTTCCCTGCGTTTGACGACGGTGAAAAATGCAGCAAAGGAAGAGAGCGAGAGAGCGAGGAGCAGCCACGGGTTGGGCCCTTTTCGAATGGGTGGTTGTGTCATACAAACTTGGCAATGGACCTCGAATTCAACCACCCAACCGATATTTATTCTCTCCGTCCATGCCGCAATACTGACGCTCCAGATATCGTCGCCATCGGCGGTGAGCATTCTGTAGAGGTTATTCAAGTCGTAAGTATCTTTTTTTCAATGGCACGAAATGTCAACTCGACTCACTCCAACTTTCAGTCCGATACGGCTTGCCATCTCCTCGCGTCTTTCCATGTCGGGTCGCGTATTACTGCCATAGCATGGTCCTCCCGCACCGTGTCCCCTTCGTCGAGCGAAAAGTGGCTCTTTGAGTGAGCGAGTTGAATTGTCATTTCGCGTTTGGTATCTCATCACTACATATAGGCTCGTTGTCGCGGGCGCGGACTTTGGCCTGCATCTCCTAACGAAATCGTCCTCGGGCTCCGAAGAAATATATTCCTTTGGTGGGGGCCTCAGCGGCCACCATGGAAAAGTAAACGATATGGTGTTCTGTGGCGGCTGGGATGAAGATAGCGCGCGGTATGTCGCGACGGTATCTGGTCAGTTTCATATCCCATATTTTATCTCTTTTTACTGACCATTCACGCTAAAGATGACAAGATGCTCATGGTATGGGATCTCTACCCAACCATTGACATTCCCTCCCCGCACGAGTCCCCCCTCCTCGAGAAAGACTTTGCCATGTCGCCCTCTCCAGAACGGCCTCAACCAACAGCCTACGTCATTCCCTTCCCTTGCCCATTGACCACCATCCGGTCACACCCCGCCACGAGCAAGGAGTTTCTGGTGGCGGATGCTCATGGCTCAATATTTCTGACGGATTGGCGTTCGGACCCGGAAGATGGCGAGGACGGTGTCCTGCGCCATTCGAGTTTGGTCGAACTCGTTGAGCCGACGGCGTTGTCCAAGGCCTGTATGGCGGGCACGACCCAATGGTCTGCTTCGGTTGATTGGCGGACAGATGCCATTGATATGTACGCCGTTTGTCCTTCTTCTGCATCATCGAACCTCTCAATTTATTTCGTCAAACAACAGAATTGGAGGTGTTTTTGGCGCAAAGTTTGCTTTGTGGGATATCTCCAAATTGCGCGGTGGGACGCCGAACGCTACAGGGACGAGCTTCGCAGAGGGCGGTCAATTATTTCGGTAGGGCTTCCCCAATGTATTGAATCGCTTCAAATTCCGACTACGATTCCTTCTAGGTGGTGTCAAACACATACCGAATACTTTGCCATCTCGACGCGGTCACCCAACAACGGTGCTTTGCTACATGTCCACAATTGCAGTTATGTGCATGCCCCACCTACACCGTTTGCCCTCCGACCCAAACCTAATTTTGTCCGAGACTTTGACTTTCTCGCCCTCCCTGGCATCCCGCGCATTGCTGCAGCCGTTGGACGTACCGTTATCATCTTTCCTATTGGTGTTGATACCTGACCTTTATTTTGCCACAAGAAAATGTCCACTTTGATTAACGGCATTACAACAACAACAAAAAATTACATGTACATGCGCTTGGGAGAATCATTACAATCCGTTTTTTTTGGTAATATTACACCTAGCCGCTGTACAAATCAAAAAAAAAAAAAAGAAAGGAAAAGGAAAGGCAGAATTAGTGACCATAAGTAGGGGGGTGCGAGGGAGCGTGCATAGTTTGGTAGTGTATTTGCGGTTGCTGTGGCTGCATGCCGTGGTGGGATGCCTGAGATGGATGCGGTAAATGGTGTTGTGGTGTTGTGTTTTCCACATACTGAGGCATCGCCGTCCGTGGGTTGCTGTTGGGAACGACGCCGTGCATGGTACTAGGGTCGACATTCTCGCCAAATCCGAGTTCAAGAAACATGTTCTTCCAGTAGTGTGCGTCAAGTTCGGAGGCGTGGTGCGTTGCCACTGGAACATAACCACCAGGGTAATGAACAGCTCCAGATGCTGCGGCATTTCTTGCTTCGACATTTCTTGCTTGAAGATCGAGTTGATAGTCTGGCTCAAGCGGAGCTGAATGAGGATGGGCCGGAAGGTGAGGCGATGCAGGGAAATGGAAGTTTTGTGCATGCTGCGGTTGTTCGTGCATTCGGTGTGCTTGATGGGGGTACATCGAAGGAGAAGTTTGGATTGTCCCATGTGAAGTTGAGGAACCTGCAAAAGATCCCAAATTTAAAGAATTAGCCGTAATTTGCGTGCGACGGTCTCTTACCTTGAAGTCGGGGATCAATCGGCATGTTGTTGTCAAACCGCTCCCGTTCCCCCCGCCGGGATTTAAAAATATCATTGGCAACCAAACTCCGGAGGAATCGAGCATGATATGATGCGGAGATCGACACCGGTGAATGTGATGATGCGGAAGCTTCCTGATACGAATCGGCCGTTTGTGTAATGAGGTTGTGTATCTCGTTGGCTGTTTCAGGACCTAGTTGATGGCCAGTATTTGCGACACGAAGAAGCTGTCGGAAGAACGGTGTCAGGAAGACGACAATGATAATAAAACAGTGTCCGTGCCTTGAGCAGAAATATCGCAGAATATGCCGTCATCACCGTAATCGAGTCCTGGCCATACCTCTGTGAATCTAGGTCAGTATCCTGATCGTTCGCAAGGAAAAAGAACGATCACTCGCCAATACATGGATGGCATGGAAATCTTGGGAGGTGATTCGCAATGAATCAAGAGCGCTGGTGCAGCAAATGGATAGTGTTTGAAGGCTTGGAGGTTGGCGGCTGCCCTGTACAATGTGTCAAATTCATGAGGAAGTTAATCGCAGTGGATGACGCTTACGGGTAGCATTGAAGGGTGGATACCAAAACTGTTCAGGAAGAGGCGGACGTATAGGCGGAAAAATGTGAGGAAGGAGAGATGGAATTTCTCGCCACCCGCTGCAAAGGCTGTTTAAGTATGACAAAAAAAGAGAAAAGAGATGCCGACCTTTTTCCATCTCTTGACGCCATACATCATCCCATTGTGTAAGTCGAGCATTACAATTAGATAGTACAACTTCATAGTTGATGTCCGAGTTCAAGGAACCCTTGGAGGCATTGAAAATGTCCGTCGTTTCAGCCTGGTATCGGGCAAAGGTATAAGGGTGATTGAGAACAAAATATTAGGACGAAACTTACCGCGATTCGACGTAATGAAACGAAAGCAGCTATTACAACATCCTCTGGCCGAACTGCGCCACCGCTCGTTTGATGCCATGACCCAGCACGTCTAACAAGCTCGTCTTCTGGGAGCATCCAATGCCTGCCAGTCTGCATACTTAAACTGCGATCGTGGACAAATAGGACAAGGTAGGTCCGCTCGCGGTTACGTCTTTCTAATCGCTGGAATTCCGTTTCAGAGGCGGGAGGAGTAGCGATGTAGCGGTTCAATCCAAGTTCAACCGCCATTCTGCATGCCTTTGGCGGGTCATGAGAGGGGCGAAATATTGGTAAAGGAGATCACTTACATAGCCGATATAAGTCCAGGTCCTCTGCCAGTCAACAAGTTAGCTAGGATGCAGAGAGATATGAGAGAACGAACTGTGTCATCGGGTTCTCTCCAGTAAGTCAGGCATGCAAAAGCTTGCACTACTTCGATACGCTTCCAGCCATCAGCAAAAGCACGTATGGCAAAATCACTGGCCAGTTTTTGACAAGGTTTAAACTTTTCGACTTTAAAGAACTTGCAACCGGCCATGATGAGGGTGGTGAATAAGAAGGGGCATTTTGAGCGAACGTAGGTAGAGGTGTGGAGGGCGGGATCAAAAAGGTTGATGAAGGGATTGAGGCGCAAGAAAATGGCATCAAACAGCATCTTTGCGTCTGCCTCGGTGATGATTCCAGCAGTAATGGGGTCGCTGGGACCAGGAGGCAAGGGAGAAGAAGTATCGGGAGGCGTAAAAGAGCTGCTGCGTTGGGGGGTCGAGGTTGGTATCTCTTCAGGATTGAGGATGGTCCTAAAGAAAGAGTTTCTCTGATTTTCCATCCTGATGAGTTTTGCAGGGAAAAAAGGCTCGTCGCCGCGGTCAGGATCTTCATCATCGTCCTCCATTTCGGGATTACGGGAACCAGCACTAGAAGGGGGATAATGCTCTGCGTAAGACTGGACGTTGGGTGAGGGAATTTCGCTGGATTGAAGGTGTGTCGTTGAAGAAGTATACGGGGGTTCAGAGGGTGCGGTCGAGTAGGATGATTCTTGGCTGGTGGGGTTACGGAGTTCATCGGTGTGATAAGGAGAGGTAGTTTCTGACTTGATTTTGGCGGAATTAAGGCCTTTTTCGAGACGACGAAGCATTTTAGAAGCTTCGGACAATCTAAGAGGATGTTGTAAAGGTGATGATCAAACGTTGGAAAGGAGAAGAAATACTTTGAGCCAGGCTTGCGACCGCGTCTGTGCTTTTCGAAGACACACCTGTAGATGAGTGAGTGAAAAGGGGAAGGAAGGAGAGCAAAGGAAACGAACTCGACATTTGCACGCTTGCATCGCTGACATTGTTTCTGTCCGTCCTCTGCACCGACGCACTTCATCTAGAGTAGGAGTGAGAAAGGGTTGGAGGGATTGGCAAGTACTGAACCTTTGCTGTGCGGCAAACGGTGCAGGCCCGTGCGCCTCTTACGACGGGGGGCTTTGAGCTGGGGATAGAATTAATGGAAGTTGTGGACTTTGGCATGGAGTCCAACATAAGTCGGTCACTTCAATCGATTGAGCGGTCATCAAAACAGAAACCGCCCCATTCACCGGGCTGTCACGTGCACAGTCACTCCTTCTCGTCAACCATGACCAGAATCATTATCAAGGGAGGCAGGTCCTTTTGCTTTTCTTCAGCTTTCATATTTATCTTATCATTCTCTATACAATAGGTGTATGGAAGGTAATCCTTTCCTTTCTTTACCCACCTCACCCTCTCACTCTTCCCATTCTAGAACACCGAGGACGAGGTTCTCAAGGCCGCCATTGCAAAGTATGGCAAGAACCAATGGTACGTCCTCCCTTTCCCCTCCTATCCCTTCTCACAACGTCTTCTAGGGCCCGTATCTCGTCTCTTCTCGTCCGGAAAACACCAAAACAATGCAAGGCGCGTTGGTATGAATGGCTCGATCCTTCCATCAAGAAGACAGAATGGTCCAAGGTGCGTCTATTTTCTCTTCACCTCTTTCTCACCTCTCAACCACTCCCACTCAAGGTCGAGGATGAGAAGCTCCTACACCTTGCGAAACTCATGCCAACCCAATGGCGAACCATTGCCCCAATCGTCGGTCGAACTCCTGCCCAGTGTTACGAGCGTTACCAGAAACTCCTCGACGAAGCTGAAGCAAAGGAGAACGAGGACCTAGGTCTTTCTGGTCCCTCGGGCGACGCTGGTCCTGGTGCAGACGACATTCGCAGGCTGCGCCCCGGTGAGATCGACCCCGACCCAGAGACCAAACCCGCAAGGCCAGACCCTATTGACATGGACGAAGATGGTACTTTCTACTTTCCTATTCTCCTCTTATTACCCCTCCTCACGCCCTCACAGAAAAAGAGATGCTCTCAGAGGCCCGTGCCCGCCTTGCCAATACTCAGGGCAAAAAAGCAAAGCGAAAGGCTCGTGAACGCCAGCTCGAAGAGGCTCGTAGACTCGCAGTCTTGCAAAAGAAGCGGGAATTAAAGGCTGCCGGTATAATGTAAGCCTTTGTGAAACCAACCTCTTCTTGGACTGACTTTTTGCTAAATTCAGTATGCGTCACAAGACCAAGAAAAAGGGCATGGATGTAAGCTCACTTTCTTTCCCTTGATACTCTATCCTCACACTCGTCATCAGTACAATGCCGATATCCCTTTCGAGAAAAAGGCAGCTGCTGGCTTCTACGACACTGCTGAAGAACAAGCTCGTGTTGCTGCTGCCCCCGTTGGCCAGACGCTTCGAAGACTGGAGAATAAGCGTAAACCCGAGGAAGAAGAGGCTGAGCGCAAGAAGCGTCAGCGGAAGAATGCTCCTGGTAAAGAAGGGGAGGCTGCAAACCACCAAACCAAATTCATCGCCGCCCGTGACGCTCAGATCCAGAAACTGAAGGAGGCAGAGTCCATAGGGAGACGGCGAAAACTTGCGCTTCCAACTGCTCAAGTCGGGGAAGCAGAGCTCGAGGATATCGTCAAGATTGGGCAGGCAGGCGAGAACGCCAAAGCCTTGGTTGGGGGTGGTAGCGATGCAAGTGGCAGATTATTGAGTGACTATGAAGGCCTCGAAGCCGCACGAATGGCAAGAACACCAAGAACTGCACCTCAGCGTAAGTTTGCACCCCTTGTTCCATCCGCAACCACCCTTGTTCACTTCTTCCAAACAGAGGATACCGTGATGATGGAGGCGCGAAATCTAAGAAATATGACCATCGCCCAGACACCGTTACTGGGGGACGAGAACACCCCTTTGCATACCGGCCCTGGAGGTGGCTCGGGGTTCGAAAGTGCCACCCCCCGCCATCAAGTCGCTTTCACCCCTAATCCCTTGGCAACCCCCATGCGAGAGGGTTCTTTGGATGTGTCTGCTACACCTCGACTTGCCTCTGCCACTCCTTTGCGAACGCCCCTCCGCGACAGTCTTTCCATTAACCCGGACGAATATTCAGTCCTGGGAGGAACCCCCCGTGATCAAAGATTACGCGCCTCCTCTGCGAAACGGACCCTCAAAACCGGCTTTCTCAATCTACCAAAGCCTGAAAATAACTTTGAACTGCTGGTACCAGACGAAGAGGATAACGAAGCTTCAGAAACCAATGGGCAAAAGATCCTCGAAGATGCTGCAGATAGGGACGCTGAGATTAAGCGTCTGCAGGACGAGGAGGAGCGGAAATCGTTGGCGAGGAGATCTCAGGCGGTACAGCTTGGATTGCCAAGGCCTAGCAACGTGGATATCTCCTCACTTATGGACGCACTCAATATGGATGATGAAGATGAGCCAGAGATTCAAATCGCGCAGAAACTTGTGAATGCGGAACTCGTTCAACTTCTGCAACACGATTCAATTATGTACTCTCTCCCGGGAACAACAAGATCGGGTTCTTCACACTCTTCATATGTCCCGCCTGACGACCACGCTCTGGAAGCTGCCAAAGGTGAAATACATGCTGAGCTTGCCAGTCTAGTTGGCTTCCCTTCGGCCAACACGACACAACTCCGCGAAGGCCTCCTCAAGTTGTCAAAAACTGAAGCCGTCTCTCCGGACCATTATTGGGCCTCCTTGCGGAATAGCCTTGGTTACGACATTTCGAGGGCGGAGTGGGTTGATCGGGCTGGCCTAGACATTGAGCGCCGCATCGCCGGGTATTCCGTTTTGCTCAGTGATAATCGCGACATCATGACAAAGGAAGCCAGCAAGACAGCAAAGCTAGAAAAGAAGCTCGGAGTAACCCTTGGGGGTTATCAACAACGCGCGCAAGCCATAGTCAAACGAATAACGACAGCGTTTGAGGAAATGCGGAATAGCAAAATTGAATATGAAACCTTCGCCCGCCTCCGCGGAAACGAATCTGCCGCCGGTCCTCGACGGCTAGCGTCCTTGCAGGAAGAGGTCGAGAAACTGGAGCACAGGGAGAGGATGCTGCAGATGCGGTACAGTGAATTATTGCTCGAAAAACAGGACTCTGAAGCTCGAGTCTCTATGTTGGAGGAGAAATTGATGGCAGATGCGGAAGCCTACAACGATGCTCAATTGGCAGCGACAGAGGATTAAAAATGGATTTCAGTCCTGTAATAGATTCATGTAACTTTATGTAGCTGGGTCAACTTTTTCAGAGCTGTTACATCGAGGACTATAAATACTTATAATGACTGGAAATATTCCTGGGCACCATCCCACGTACTTAATGAAACAGAAAATAGGAAGGGTCATACGAGGCTTACCTGTTCTAAGCGATCGACTGAGGCCCTGAATCGAGTAACTTCACGCCAGCATTCGAGTGGGGAATCCTTGTTCTTCCTGAAGGAGGTCAACATTTGACGCAGTCATAGACACAATCCATACGTACTTGTAACATTCCGCAACTGCAAACCCACTTGCTTCAACCTCGGGAAATTCAGGCGCTCTTCGATTCAACTGGTACTTTTCAATCTTGGTCCTAATTTCTTCCAGGTCGCCTAGCAAGGACACACTATTTTTGACATCACCGACGGTGCTGTCCCCTTGCGGTGACTCGCCAGCCATCGAGCTTTCCCTATCCAAATTTTCCCTCTCGAGCGCATGTTCGATTTCACGGCGAACGTTCTCATCATCGCGTTTCAAATGTTCCAGCTCGTGTCGTATCCGCTCTCTGATGTGTGCGTCCAAAATTAACTGGCGTTCCGGGGTCGTTTCAGGCACCTCCATACGGTCAGAAAGGTGATTTACAATATCTGGGGAAAACTAGCAGGAAATTTGATTGTCAAGGATGAGGCCGAGCAAGAAGCAGAACTCACTGAAACGGGGGTTTCGTTCTGGAAGATTTTCTCGTCTGATACATCAGACTTGGAATGGCGGGCACCCATCTGTATAGATGTTCAAGCGAGTGTCGGTATTTTTGACCTTGGGGAGTCAACGTCAGAGGGGGCTTGGGTGCTTATAAATAATTATGAAAATATACTAAAAAGGAAAGAGGAGAATTTCTCACTAATCTTATCTTATCTAACCTAGTCTCTCCTAGACTGCGATATATGTGAAGTGCCCTACAGGCTACAGTTCACGATATATGAATATCTAACCCTGACTCAAAAATGTATTTCTCTTGTTATTAGCAAGGTTATTAGCATAACTAACTCAATTCTGGTCCAAATCTTACTAGTGATGCTGAAGTTTGGTTCAGTTCTTTCCAAAATTTCAAGAACCAAGAGTTGAACTTAAGGTTCAGTTCAGAGGGCCAGCCGAACTTTGGACTGGACTGCCAGTTCAAGTTCAAGGGTGTCCAGTTCAGGTTCAATGTCAGTTTGAACCTGAACCAAACATATTAATTCAAGAAACTATGTAAAACTTTACAAAAACGCTAATCAAGCCAATTGAGGTCAGTTTCGCGGCCCTTTCCCTTCCATGATGAACCCAGTTCAACATCACCATTAGTCCCAAATATGTCTGAGAGATGAATTGTGTGCTTTTCAGCTTCCAAGTGAGCACCAATGTGTCCATTTCGATAGGCACTCTTGAGTAATTGGAGGGACTCAAAGACTTCGACATTGAGGCAGTTACATTTGGCAGTTCCAGTGGTCCCTCCACTTGAAAAGGCTCGCTCTGAAGGTGTAGAAAACCCTTGAATAGTGAGATAATCACGGGCCATGCTTGAAAGGGTTAGGGTACTGGTGCAAATGATGCTAATGTGAAGTTGCAACTTGTTAGGTGTGACATCTATCAATGAAAATTGAAACTACTTACTCCCCACCATGCCACCATGTCATTGACTTCTTTGAGAGGGCTGTCTAAATACCTCTTCAGCTCATCTCTTGGTCCTGAGCTGACATGTTCAGCTTCTTGGCGAGAGTGCACAGAAGCATGCATCCAAGAATACTAGTGTTTAAAAGTCCGGTCCGGTCCGGTTATTGGGTCCCCATGGGCGCTAACCAAGACCGAGACCGGTTAGCGTGTGCTTGGAAACCCAAAATAACTGGACCGAACCGGTACTAACTGGTCATGGTCAGTTAGCAGCAGTTACATAACCGGTTATAACCGGTCACAGTTAGGAGCGGTTATAACCAGTTAGTAACTGGTGATAACCGGTTATCCGTGTACAAATTCATTCTAAAATATTCAAATGCATGTATTAATTTAATTAAAAAGCTACATAGTACTACAGTGCGCAGAACAGAATAGGGCCATGCCAATGCCCAATGGCATATGCCTGTGCCCCACTGATATGCACACCCTGCAGTCGAAATGTCCACCCCAATGCCCATATACACACCCCGTAGTTGAAACATCCATCCTACAGTCAAAGTGCCCGCCCCATAGTCGAAACGTCCATACCAATGTCAATGCACACACCCACAGTCGAATTGTCTGCCCCACAGTCAAATCGTCTGCCCTGTAGTCAAATCGTCCACCCCGTAGTCAAATCGTCCACCCCATAGTCGAAACGTCTGCCCGCATTTGAAACATCCCGCCCATAATTGAATTGTCCACCCCATCAAAATGTCTGCCCCACAGTCGAAGCAAGCCCTGCATTTGAAACCTCCGCGCAGTGACGTGGCGAGCTGCATTGGGTGGTTGATAACGAAAAAGCAGCCTACATCCCTCATTGGAGGGGAGAGGCACAGGTGGTGGCTGCAGGCGATAATTTGGGGCCTTGGGTGCAGGCAGCCCCAGCTTGGCCCGGCAAGGGCATTTACTGTGGCTCGACGATGCAGACAATCATGGTGGAGAACAAACAAGGATGGCTGACGTGGCTTGTCTCAATGTCACACATGTGATGATTGGAATATAATTCACACACATTTCAATTAACTGTAAACTTGTCAATTCTGAACCAAAAAATATAATTTTGGGGTCATTAGAAAGCTCTTAAACAGGGGAATATTTGAGTATAATTTTAGGATACAATAACTGGTTACGACCGGTCCTAACCGGTTTTTGGTCGGTCTTGAATATTTTGAGATGATGGCTAACCGCTAACTGGACCGCAGTTACAGTTATGATCAGTTAGGTAAATTTGCAGTCCTGATCAGTTAGGGTCCGGTCCGGTCTCGTTTATTTTCCAGTTAACTAACCTAACTTCCAAACACTAAAGAATACCCATATTGGCCACTTGCTGCATTGCAAGCTGGCAAATCAGATTCAGAAAATATATAGAGATTAATAGCTATTCCATGTACATGATGATGCAATTGGAGCCACAATTTCTTGGGCAGGTGCAATGTAGTAAGTATCAAACTAGGCAAGAATGTGTTGAGTTCCTCATCCATAGCCCAAACAGGTCAGATAGAGAAGCAACTACATACCACTTTCTCAAGTTGAACCATACCTGCTGCATAGGATTCAGCATCCCACTTGTTGAGTGCATAAGCATTTTTGACATTGGGATCAAGAACTGTGAATAAAAGTGTGAGAAGATCCCTCATGATTGAAATGAAGTTGCAGAAACACATATGGAGGCAGATAAAATAGGCATCAGTATCATTCACTTTGTTATACCATTTATCTAGATTCTCTATCCCTTTATGAATTGAATTCTCAACTTCTGAGAACTTGGGGTGGTTAGCCATATTACCCCAAGTTTCTTTAAGATATCCGAGAACAGGGATCATTCTAAAGGCACTGGGCTCTTTTGAGCTTGAGAATGTCTGCTTAGCACTAGCAGGTTCCTTGGCAATGAATAGAGAGGTCAAGATGGAGAAAAAAGGTAACAGTGAGCAGCCAACATACCTTGAGAACCTTATGCATAAGCTTGAGCTTGTCCTAGTCCTGTTTGCAAAGATAAAAATCAGAATAACTTGTCCCTTTCAGGTTAGAAACTTCGTCACTCTCATCTGCCAATTGGGCAAAATGGTTGAGCATCTATCCGAATGGATTAGATCACAAAGGCCTAGAAAAAGTGATTCATATTCCACATACATTCCTTAATAACAAGGTGTGGTTCAAGAACTCATAAAGCAAAGCCCAGTGCATGCGGACCCACAGCATAAGTTGCATATCAACACCCTTGCAAGATTTGGCAAAGAATGCATGTGCCTGGGGTGACGCACAGATCTGAGGAATAAAATGAATGAGTATTTCATTAAGAATCAAAATGACAACACACCTGCTTCATGAGAGCGAGGGCCTTTCCAACAGCATCAGCAATGTCAAAATTATCGAAAATCTCTTTATCTCCATCTTCAACCTCAGAATCACCATTCCCATCAAAGTCCCTTGAAGCAAGGTGCACATCAAGGGCATCAAGGTCAACCGTATCGTCTATGTTTGCATCTTGCAAGGCATGCTTGATTTTCTTGATGATTTTCTGTGTTGAAGAAGGTATGACATCTTGAATAAAATGACAAGCAGCCACCACCTACTGGCAGACTGATATATCACAGGTATGCACCTGTAATAGCCCCTCTCATGTATCAGTGGATGGTAGTTGCCTAACTCACTTCATACATGCATAGTGGCACTTGCCCACCACCCAAAAAAAGGTGAAAAACAGGGTCCTGCCATGGAGCCGGGGGTGGTTAGGATCAGTAATATGGTTTTTTGGAT
>Ga0307517_10010057_pt1 | contig 13297 bp, 4 predicted proteins | sample 23_EM_MG_FD_194515 | JGI IMG/M metagenome (GOLD analysis project Ga0307517, IMG submission 194515) | Populus trichocarpa ectomycorrhiza microbial communities from riparian zone in the Pacific Northwest, United States - 23_EM | ecosystem: Host-associated > Plants > Roots > Unclassified | place...
ATATTTTTATTATTTTTATGCATGGCTAATTTATCACCACTTTTCTTCTTATCTTTGTTTTTTTTAGTTTTTTCTTTTTTCTCTTTACATTTTTTTGTGGAAAAAAATATTAATTTTTATTTTTCACACTTTGAATATTATCAATCTACACTTTACCTATTTATACTATTTTTTTTCTTATCTTTATTATTTTGTAATTTTTAAAATTTGTTTTCTTTACATCTTTTTTTTATAAAAAAAAATACTAACAATTGTAACATTGTTATTTTCTTTTATTATGTTAAAAATTAGCTTGAAATCTTATATGTTCTTATTAACGTATATGATCTTTTATTATGTTTTATTATATGTAAACATTGACTTTTTAATTTATGGTTATATTTTTTATTCGATATCAAAAAATATGTTAGTAACATCCACACATTAATTTTTTTTGTATTACAAAAAAAAATTATTCGACTTGCAGTGATGGGAGTTGAATAGACACGTTAACATTTATTTTTTTTACATGTATTGGCACAAATGATTCTCGATGTATTTAATTAAATGCATGCATAGGTTTTTTTTATTTATTTATAATTAGAATTAAAAAAACACATTTGAAAAGCTTAAATATTTTTTTTTCAAAAATAATCATCCAACCAGCGATGAAGCGCGAGTCAAATAACTAGTACTTATACTAAAAGAAAATGATGTTTTCCAAAAACAAATAACATAATTATAAATTTTGCCATATTTCTTACTGTAATGGTGGCAAAATTGTATTTTTCAGGTTTTTTTTAAATAAGTTTTTCTTATATTTTTTTCCTCTTTATACTTGGCATTTTTATTATTTTGACACATGGCTAATTTATAACCATTTTTCTTCTTATCTTCATTTTTTTTTAGTTTTCTTTTTTTTTTCTGCGCACTTTTTTCTGAAAAAAATATTAATTTTTATTTTTTATACCATGAATATTTATCACTCTACACTTAGTCTATTTATACTATTTTTTTTGTTCTTATCTTTATTCTTTTGTAATTTTTTTGAACTTTTTTCTTTACTCTTTTTTTTTTTGAAAAATTATTATACAAAGACTAAGAAAATTGTGTTTTACTGTAGCAATTGCAAAATTGTTATGTTCTTCTGCTACATTAAAATTAGCTTGAGATCTTACATATTTTGATTAACATATATGATCTTTAATATATTTTATTATATATAAACATTGGTTTTTTTATTTTTTTACTCGATGTCAAAAAATGCGTCAATAACACCTACACATTAATTTTTTTGCGTTAGAAAAAAAGTTATTCAATCTACAACGAGACAAGTTTAATAGACGCGTTAACACTTTATTTTTTTGCATTTATTAGCACAGATGGTTCTCGATATATTTAATTAATTCATGTATAGGCCTTTTGATTTATAATTAGAACAAACACACATTTGAAAAGCTTAAATATTTATTTTTTATACCAAAAATATTATCTGACCAGAGACAAAATGCAGGTGAAATAACTAGTATCTTTCTATGTCTAAAAAACAAATTTGGTAATTAATAGTAAGTGAATGGAAATTGTGATAATTACTTTTTTTTCAAAAAAAAAAGCACGAAGTAATTGTTTTTTTAAGAATATAATAATTATAATTACTTAGTTATATTTTATTTCAAATTAAATTTGGATTTTATAAGAGGTACGCATTTTATTTTATTAATTGTGTTATCTCAAATGCAATATTGATTTTTAACACAAACTCATCAAATATAAACTCACAGTTATTAATTTTGTAAAACACTTTTAATAGCACTAAAGTATTTAGCTTTTAAATTTTATTATGTGTTTTTTTTAGTTTTTCTGGTCAGATTTAGATACTCTGGATCAATTAAGTTATATGTTTTTAATTTTTTTCTTTTTAACAAAAAAAAAACTACAATTAAAAATTTAATCATGATTGAAGACAAATAGCAACATTAAGTGTTGGGATACTTAGATCTTGAACCTTAAGTGAAGGCTGTCTATTCATTTTCCACCAAGCAAGAAGGGAAACAGAATTTTAAAAAGAAAGGAAAATTAAAACGTACTAGAAATTAAAGAAAGTAAGGAAATAAAACTTGTAAAGGAAAGCGAGTAAATGATGAAGATAAATTGAATAAAAAATTGCATAGATAGGGCTACTTACTTCTGATTAATTATGAATTTCTTGGTTGATTTTACTTAGGGGAGAGTAAAAAAACTGAAAAACCAAGAAAACTGGAAAAAAAATAACTGAAAAAACCGAACCGTGAAAAAAACCCGATTAAACCAATTAAAATTTTGAAAAAACCGACCGGTTCAGTTCGGTTTCGGTTTTATAAGTCTGAAACCGAAAAAACCGAACTGAATCGAAAAAACCGAGCCAAACTGGAAAAAACCGAGCCAAATAAAAAAAAACCGGAAAACCGAGCCAAACCGGTTTGAACCAGTTTTTGTCCTAAAAAACTGAACCGAACCGAAACCGGTCGGTTTGAACCGGTTTCGGTTTTTTTTTTTAAATTCAGTCTGGTTACTTTTTTTTGATAAAAACCGAACCGAACCGAAAATGATAATCCCTAATTATACTATTTATGATCAATTTTAATTTATTGTTGCATTAATGATAGTAAATTGATTTTTTTTTTGTGTGTTTAAACAAGTTCATATATTTTTTTGACTTTAGATTTTGTTTAGTTCAAATGTAATTTAAAATAATATTGGTTTTCAAATAATTAAATAATATTTATTTTTGAATAATAAACAATGTAAAGCTTAGGTTATCGGTTTGTTCATTTAAAAATAGAAAGTTAGTATTGAGCTAATGTTATTATTAAAGTTAGTATTGAGTTAATGTTATTAAATCAGATGTATCATATCATGACAAATTTATCATTTAATTATTTTTTCTTTGTTTCTAATAATTGAAGATTATTATATGTAATAATGTAAACAAAATTCATATAACTTTAACACAAAACATTACTAATATTTTAATAATTGAAAAAATTCTTGGTTAATTTAGAAATTAAAAATTAAATTAATTTTAGAAAATAATATATTATGTACTATGTTTATGTTTAATTAAGGAAGACTAAATAAATATAATCCATAAAACTTGTTTAGGTATTCAATACAGTAAATCTTATTTTTGTACATGAATAGCGTGTAACAAAAAATAAAATAGCGTTTGTTAAACTAAAAGACACTAAAAATAAACATAATCAAGTTGTAGGAAAAAAATATAAAATTTGAAATTTGGATTAATGAATAACTGATGATTAAAGATCTACAAAATTGAATAAATAGTTTACTCTAGTTGACTAAGGGTTAAATAGAAAATATAAAAAAAATATAAAAAACATTAAAATATAAATGAAAATTTAAGGAATAGATGAATTAGGAATCTAGAATCTCAAAAGAGGTGTTATTTATAAATGACTAGACATGGTCTGTGCTATATCACAAGGATATATACATTTTTTTATATAAAAAATAATATTTAGGTGATGCAAGCGTATTTTAAAAAATTAAAAAAAACAAATTACTTGGATTATAGCTCAGACGAATTTAATAAATTGATTTTATTTTAATTAAACGATAAAACAATTTGATGGCACCAGCAAACAAACAATTTTTTTTTTTAAAATAGACCACGATAACTTGAAAAACAAACATTTAAAAATATGTAGCAGGATAAAAAAGAGAAAAAAAAATCAGCTTGAGTCAACCCGGGATAATATGATAAACATGTAACCTGGTTAATAAGAGGCAAACCAAACTTGATTAATCAACAAAACTCGTTGCCCAAGATAATAAGTTGAGATAACCTGATAAAAAAATTTGAAGAAAACTACAAAGCTAATTTTTTTTGAAAAAAAAACCAAATGTTGAACAATGAAATTGAAAAAAAAAAGTCAAAAAAGGACATTGACCCACATTCACTTTTCAAACCCGTGATGGGTCATTAGACCAAAAGCACTATACATTGAAAAATCAAATGTTGAAAGATGAAATTAGAAAAAAAAATCAATTACACAAAAGGATTTTAAAAATAGCAATTAGAAGAATGATGGTGAAAATAAAAATAAAAATAAATTAGAGGGGAAGAAAAAAGTTTTGATTGGAGGATTAAATTGAAAAAAGTCAATCTAATATCAAATATCAAAGGATGAAATTGGAAAAGAAATAAAAAACAAAAGGATTTAAAATTAAAAAAATAGCAACAAAAGAATGAAGGTGAAAATTGAAATAAAAAAATAAATTATAGGGTAAGAAAAAAATTGATTGAAGGGTTAAATTGAAAAGAAAATTAAATTTAACAAAATGATAAAAAAAACAAGGACCAAATTAGAAAAAAACAATACACCATAAACCCAGATTGAATAATGAAATTGAAAACATCAAAACTTCTACAAAACAACCAAGGAAAAAAAAAAAGAAATCAAGAAGGGTTAAATAGGGAAAAGTTATACATGACAAATTAGAATTGAATGATTAAATTAAAAAATAAATAAAACTTTAATAAAAAGACCAAGGATAAAAATTAAAAATCAAAAGAAGAAGGATTAGAGTTGAAATATCAACAATAAAGTGGACCAACCTATATTTTTTGAGGTGGGAGAGAGAAAATAAGAAGAAAAATAAAATTAAAGTGAGGTGTGACAACAAAACCAACACTTGCTAAGGGCATGAGAGTGTCATCAACAATCATTACAGGAATAGAAAACGAATGAGACACAAAAGCAAAAGATGAAGAATCTTGAGACCTATGATGTGAAACACCAAAATCTAAGACCTATTTAGAATATGGTGTACCTGAAGAACTATGAGGTAACTGACCTACAAAAGAAAAAACGAACATAGCTTGTGACTACAAGGAGAGAAACTTTTGAAATTGCTCAGCCAAAGTACTAGGATCGGTGAAAGAACTTGATGAAACTACTGCTACAATATTGTGGTGTGGTGGTTTATAGCCCTGACGTGGTCTATGGATATTAGATTGTGACTAGCTGTCAGGCTTCCAAGCTTGATTCTGTTGTCTCAGCTTGGAACATTAAGTCTTCCAATGATCTTTCTGCTTACATAAATTATACTTATTGAAGGCAACCCTTGTGTAAGTCTTATTATGATTATTAGAGAATGACTTAAAAGGTACTAGTAGCATAGAAGTATTAGAAGTAGAAATAATTTCCTTTTTAGAATAAGACTAAAAACATATTTTTTCAGCCAATAACTCACTAGCAATTAAGTCAACAGAAGACAATGAAGAATGATGTAAAATTGAACCTCTAAGTCCTTCAAAGTCACTGCGAAGTACCATTAAAAACTGTATCAATCATTACTGCTCTCTACGAGCAATATGCACCACACACCTTTAATTCTGTAAAAGCCTATTGATCCTAAAAATCTGTCGTAGCAAAATAAAACTCATAAATACTCATATTTTTCTGGTGAAGAGCTTATATGTCATTCTCTAATTGATACTACTTTGTAAAATTTGATTGCATGAATAACCTTTGCAGATGACCCCAAACCTCCTTTGTCGTCTTATACTTCGCCAACTGTGTACCTATGGAATACTCAACAGAATTGTTAATTCAAATAATAATCTTTGTATTGTTTGCTTCCTAGGCATCTACCAAAACAACATAACCCTCATCAGTATTCCTAGGTATTACAGAAGTTCCACTAACATATCCCCACATCTTTTTACCCTTAAAATTTTTTTTCATCACATAACTTCAATACGAATAATTCTTTCCATCCAACCTCACACTCACAGACTGAAGCGAATCATCTCTTTAGTAGCCATAATCAACAAACAAAGAAAACCAGAATGTAAAAGGAAAACAGAGTACCAAATTGCAAAAACCAAAGAAATATCTTCTCAAAGTTGGATATGTGAAAGCTGTGTTTGAGATTAAGTCTCGTTCTATGAAACCATGCTTCGCTACCATGTTAAATAATCCAAAGAAATAAAGAAAAATACAAACATAAGAGAGAAGAATGCTAGAGTTTCATTGACACTGCATGATGTGATCACAATAATTTAAAGGAATAAGTTTAACCTAAATACAAAGAGATTATATACAAGGCTAAACTGAAAAGAAAATAAAAATATTATTCTATCCTTAATAAATAAAATAAAATAATCCTATATTTTTTAATATCCATCACACATGTACTCTTTTTTCTTAGGTTAAAAATTAACTTGAAACCTGAACCGCAACATAAAACGAGCATAAAAATAGTAATATCATAATATTTATCACACTCGGACATTGCGACGATTTAAAAATTTTTCATGGAAAAAGAACAGATATTTGACATCTTGTTTTTTTTGGAGGAAATGTCTAGTTTAAGGAGTCGCCACCTTGTATTATGGTCATTAGAAACCCTAACCGGTCAATAGAGATTCTATGGTACGAAACTGGTTACGCGAAATGGAAGATATTATCACCTCTTAAACATCCTACCTGAGGCAGGCTGCATTGTTAGTTTTGTCTTAAATTGCTAAGAGTTTGTTTTTGCTTCATTCTTATGGTCTTCCTATAATATTCCAGACTCTGATGTCAATGAATATTCGCATACAAATATTTCCAACTCTAGCATTGGTAAATGTTGTGTAACCTGAAAAGTACGATATTCTTGACTCTGGTGCCAATAAATAAATCCTCAAAATTTGGATTAAAAGAAAAAGAAACTACTTTTTTTTTTTAATTTTTTAGGGCTGAATCTAGCCTAGCCGTACGGGCTGGGCTAGACCCAGCGGCTCAACTCGGTTACTAGCCTAAGCTAGTAACCCGGTTTGCTGTTGCACTGTGCAAGAATGCGTGAATTACAATGCATGCTTACACAATAACATGTTAATTAAAAATGGTAAGATAACTCTAAGGGGTGTAATTCAACTGGTCAGACTCTAGGTTTGCTCCCTAGAGGTTACTAGTTCGAGTCCCATAAACCTCAGGGCCACTGGAGGCTTACATGGTCGTTAACTTCAGGGCCTGTTGGATTAGTCGAGGTGTGCGAAAGCTAGCCCAGACACCCACGTTAATCTAAAAAAAAATGGTAAGACAGGGCACCAACTCACCTAGTACTATTGATGGTTGGACCTGTGGCCAGGGGAGAAGAGAGGAAGCTGACTACGGTGGAGAAGAAACTTCTCACGACTGAGGAGCCGGAGGACGCTGGCCTTAGGAGCATGGTGGGGTCGCCTGTTGGAGCTTATAGTTTGCTGAAGTTGCTGGAGCTCCTCTGCTGCTGTTGGTTTGAGCTTGCTCACGGCTGCTGGTGCGAAAGAGAGCTTCTAAATATTGCTTCAATGGAGGCTGGGATAGTCCACGACTGCCATGCTGCTCCTAGTGTTGTCGTCTCATTCATGGCCGAAACAGGAGACCACAATGGGGATGCTGAAGACTTTGTTGATGTAGCTCTCGTCCACCATGCTAGTGCAGAGCTGCTGTTGGAGGATGATCTTCCCTTTCTGTCGCTGCTTTGTGATGTTGGTGTTGCTCTAGGTGCTGGACTAAGAAGAAGAAGCTGCTGCTGGAACTGAGTTCTGAGGAAAACTCTTCTTGTGCTGAAGCTGCCTATGGTTGGAGATGTTAGGGGTGGCTGAGAAACGCAACCACCACTGCCCATGGCTGAGGAGATGATGAATGCTAGCCAGAAAACGAACGGTGAAGTTTGCTGGCAGGGATGAATGCTGAGGGCTGTCTCTAGGTTAGGTTCCAACAAGGAAGAGAAACACAGGGGAGGGAGACGCAGGGGGACTTTGTCGACAGAGAGGAAGATCAAGGTGTGTGACCAAGTTAATGAAGATAAAGGAGCCCGTGAAGAGTAAAAAAAAATCTGGAGCTGGCGGCTCCCTTCTTGAAAATAGATTTATGTTTTCTGGTAATGCCTTCCCTCAAGGTTTTCGTGTATTTTTTGTAATGTCTCGTTTCTTGTAATGGCATCTCTTCCTTTTTGTATGCACTAGTATTTGTATTTATATATAAAAGTTTTATAGCACATAAAAAAACAAAGTTTCAAATAAATTTATTTGTTTTTCTACATTTAAATTTAATTAAAAATTAAATTAAGAAAAAAAACTATTATTATTTTGATAATAAAAAGAGAAATAGAGAGTGATAAAAATATATTGTAGTTCTTAGTTTTCCTATAAGTTGACAAATCATACTTTTCATTAAAATAAATTCTTGATTTTTAAATTTTAAATTTTAATTTTTGTAAAATTAAATTAAAAATAAATGGATAAAAATTGAGTTATAAAAATACTGTTAGATTGTGGACTTTTCTATCAAAACGAAAAAGTAAGAGATTTATTCTAAGAAAAAAAAAGGAAAAATGAAAGTAAGAGATTTATTAGTAAATTGAAGTCAAAAGTGTGATGTTGAAAACCACATGGACTATATATTTAATTTTTAAAACTATAGGGACTAGGTAAATACAAATATTGCTTAATTTTGATCTAAAATATCCACGTCATATATTTTCACGGCTCTGATCCCAGAAATCAAAATAAAGCCATAGTCCGCGTATTATACAAACCAACTAACTTGATAAAGAAGAAGATAGAACAAACAGATTTTCTACACAAAAAAAAACAGAGAGCTTGTTACCTTTTGGCAATGGAGGCCGTACAGTTATCGACCGTTGCCTCCCGCCATTTCTCTACTCCTTCTCTCTCGAAAAACAACAAGACTCTCTCTTACTATTCAAGCTGTCCAGGATGTTCAACTAAATCTTTTTGTTCTTCGTGGACTGGCTCAAGCAATAATGTCACTTCGCTTTCCTCAAGAAATTCATTCACTGTAAGTTCAAGAAAGAAAAGAAAACAACTCCCATTTTAGTAAATTTGGAGTTTTTTTAATTCGGCTTATCTTTTGATGTACAAATCTCTCTTGTTTTTTCTTTCTCTTTACCTTTGGTGAACAGAAAGAGATGTGGAGGTGGGTGACTTGCAAGAGTGTTGTTACTTTTAGAAGAGAAATGGGAGGTGGTGTGGTAAAAGCAGAAATGTTTGGTCAGTTAACTAGTGGTCTCGAATCTGCTTGGAACAAGCTCAAAGGAGAAGGTTTGAGCTTACATGTTTATTTTGTCAATTCAATTAGTTTTCTTTTCTTTTTTCCTTAAAAAAAAGCTAGCAAATTTTGGCATGGAGTAGTGTGTTTTAGCTATTAAAAATACATCAATGTTAGCAAACAATAAGAAAAGGAAAGCATTGATTTTTGTATCTATAGATGGATTAAAACTGTGGGTTTCTTTTCTTTTTCTGTTTTAAATATGTTACATTTTCATTTTGTTGGTGTTTGGCTTTTGTTTGCGGTTGAATTTTTTTACCTGCTGCAGAGGTTTTGACCAAGGAGAATATTGTGGAGCCAATGAGGGATATTAGAAGAGCTCTACTGGAAGCTGATGTGAGTGAATTTGCAAACTAGAATTCGAGTTTCTTTTAATGTTTTTAAAAAACAAATTATGGTTGGTCTATTGACAGGTAAGCCTTCCTGTGGTTCGAAGGTTTGTTCAATCAGTCAGTGACCAAGCTGTTGGTGTTGGCCTGGTTAGAGGAGTGAAACCTGATCAGCAATTAGTCAAGGTATAAATTTCTGTGAATTGAATACTTCTAAAATGTAATTAATCTGAGTGATTTGTGAAATAAAAGTGAAGTTTCCTTCTTTATGTTTGTGTACTTCAATAAATTTTCAGTCAGTTTCGATGTTGTATGTGCTCACTAAATATTATTGTTTGGTTGGCTCAGCTGGTGCTGTATTCTTCTATTGTCTAAGTTATTGTCTTTGTTTTCACATTTGAATTGAATCTAGCCCAGCATGCATAAAAACTCCTAGGAGGCGGTGAGGATTGCAATAATTTGATGAGTGTTATATAGTGAGTTTATGACTTTAATGTGGAAGTTGAGCAAAGCTATGGAGTCTTTGTTGTGTTTGTATTGGTGGTTATGAATATCTGGTTCTTGCAGATTGTGCACGATGAGCTTGTGAAATTGATGGGTGGAGAGGTATCTGAATTGGTCTTTGCAAAATCTGCTCCCACTGTAATATTATTGGCTGGCCTACAAGGAGTTGGGAAGACAACTGTTTGTGCAAAGTTAGCTAATTACCTTAAGAAACAGGTGCATTTTGAAAGCCACAACTTCTATCCTTTTCTCTGGGGTTTGTGGGTGTTTGTAGTTGGCTGTTGATAAGCTTTTTGTATGCTTAGTTATGTTGTTGACACCGGTTGTGTTGGAAACCACAGGGGAAGTCTTGCATGCTTATTGCGGGAGATGTCTACAGACCTGCTGCCATTGATCAACTTGTTATTTTGGGTGAACAGGTATTGAATTCTGACTGTCAAGAAATTGCTTTAGTACCTTTTTGAAGAGGAATGGATTAATGTTGTTGTTTGGTGTTTTAGGCATTTGCCTATCTTTTGGGTTTGGCCTAGGCTGTCAAGTGAAATGTGCAATTAAAGTGAGCATTTTTACTGGAAAAGATTGACACTCTTACCATATAGTGATGCTAATTTTGTGAAGGCAAAGGCTATTCATGTTTCCTACTCCAAGATGAACTACTAAATATGACGTTTCTTATTAACTTGAAGTGAACTAATTTCCATGTTTGTTAAGTAACTGTGGTTAATAAGATAGTTGTTTTGCTTTGATAATATATCTTTTATATTACTCGTTTTTCTTATATTTAGTTGTAGCTTGTGACAGGTAGGTGTGCCTGTTTATACAGAAGGAACTGATGTTAAACCTTCAGAAATAGCTAGGAAAGGTTTATCAGAGGCCAAAAAGAAGAACATAGATGTGGTCATAGTAGACACTGCTGGAAGGCTTCAGGTTAATAATTTCTTTGTGTGTCTGATCTTCTAAAGAGTAGGAAAATATGCCTTTTCATTCTCTGTTTTTGCAGCACGTAGTTTTTTATTTAACTGGAATACATTTTATTTTGGTAACATTTAACAGATAGACAAAGGGATGATGGATGAGCTGAAAGACGTTAAACTGATATTGAATCCAACAGAAGTTTTGCTTGTTGTGGATGCAATGACTGGGCAAGAAGCTGCAGGTACTCTGGCCTTCACTTTTCTATGATAGTGGTCAAATGATTTGGTACTGTTAGTCACAATCTTTTAAGTGAGCCTGAAGAAACTGTTATTTCTTGTATAGAATCTACAGATTAATGAGGTGCCTTTTCTGTCTTGCAAAATGCTCTTACCATGTCACACAAGCTATCGATTTCTTTTCTATATATATATATATATATTCACAGATAACATAGGTGTGTCAGAAGTGCATAACAAATATCATAAAATTCTACTTCTTTGTTGCTAACTATCATTAGTAATATTTTGTATAAGAAACTGAAAGAACTGTTTTGCCCATTTTACCTAAAGCTTGTACCATTAGAACCTTCTCGAATTTGTTGTTCTTAATATATCAGTTTCTTATGTTAATCTTCATTTTTGTGATGAATCATTTAAAAAGAAATTGACAAACTTATAGCCATGCATTTTGTTTTTCCTTAGTAGGCCATATGGGCTTCAATATATAATCCTATGCATGCTGAATAGTTCAAATTCTGCATTTTTTCTCTGTCCTATTTATAATCTTAAACCATGCGTGGAACTCATATTCTCATACTTACAATGAACATACTTACTTCATGGACACACTTCTTCTTTGGGTACATTGACAGCTCTGGTTACAACATTCAATCTTGAAATTGGAATTACGGGTGCCATTTTGACCAAGCTAGATGGGGATTCTAGAGGTGGTGCAGCTCTTAGTGTCAAAGAGGTCTGTGTTTGAATTTCCTTAGATTTTCTCATTATTTTATAGCAGCCTGATTTTATGTGAGGATGAGTTTTTTGTGATTCTATGACAAATGATGGAAATTATCATAACTGTTTGTTCATTTCATGATATCTTTTGTATCTCCTTTGTTTGGCTAGGAATTTTCTTAAAATTGATTGTTTTTCCGATAAGGAATTGTGATGGTTGTCTGTATGAGATTAAGGTCTTGGGATTATGTTATAGGGAAATTGAATATGATTTCTTTGGCCTTTTTGGAAAATATTGAAAACAGCTAAGTAATCTATCAATTTAGAGAAAAATGGTTATTTAGTGTGGTTTGATCAATAACATCACCTAAAATCTGATGGGACAAGTAAGATTAGAGGAGAAGAGAAGCAAAAGAAAGAAGAGAAAGAAGAAGCTAAGAAGAAGAAAAAAAAGGAGCTGGAGAAGAGAAAAGAAGGGTAATGGAGGAGAAGAGGTCTGGAACTCTACAACTTTTATTAATTCAAATAAATTATCTAACATGTAGAAAAATAACATATAAATAGTAAAACCCTAATAAAACCAACAATTGAACTCATAGCCCATTAAATAAAATCATCCAACTAAATAACATAAATTAAGCCTAATTAATAAACTCAAATAAAAAAAAATCCAATATTATGGGCTTGGACACGCTCAAGAGTAATGGGATGGACTATCCTCCGTTGTCTCCATTCATACACGTGCAATATGTGGCATGAGTCTAGTGTCTCCACCAACTCTCCTAGGGTTGGAGAAACTTGACGCCACAAGTTTAGTTTAAAGCGGCTCTGATAATACTCCCAAAGATCAGGATCAAGTTACTGTGATATCTCTTTAATAATCCAAGTATAATATGAATTAGGTAATCTTATCTATGAACCAGGATTCGTTGAATCTCATTGTCTCTAATAAAAATAACTGTGTATCCATAGTAGCATCAATATATTCTTTTTGTGCCTATGATATGGGTACTGTGATAGGGATTTCAAAAGGATATTTTGTTATCTTTTATATATAATTGGGTCCTTAGTAGAGCTAATATCAATGCTTGGTGATAGTTTAATCATTTATAACACTTTGAATGGTATGCTACTAATTGTCTACAATTTTTTTATTGATTTTCGAAGGACATTGTTCAGATCTAATTTATATCATGAAATAATCTCTAATATTAGATAATTATAATACTTGTGTAAATCAGTTTTAAGTTTGCATTGTTCAGTTGTTCGACAGTGGTGGGGTTAAGGTCGTCTAAAATTGGCTTTCTTGATTTGGGGCTCTTGTGCGGTGGTTTGGTGGCTGCTTATCGGGGCAAAGAGGGTTGTTGTGGATGGGTTTGTTGCTGCGGATTGAGGAGAGTAGAAAGTTCTTGAAAGAGGAGAGTGATTGCTTGAATAGTGAATGATGATGGGTTGCTGACTTGTGTTGCAAATCTTGCTGTGGTGATAGCCTGTTTGAGATTGTGGTAGC
>Ga0307517_10010059_pt1 | contig 13293 bp, 16 predicted proteins | sample 23_EM_MG_FD_194515 | JGI IMG/M metagenome (GOLD analysis project Ga0307517, IMG submission 194515) | Populus trichocarpa ectomycorrhiza microbial communities from riparian zone in the Pacific Northwest, United States - 23_EM | ecosystem: Host-associated > Plants > Roots > Unclassified | place...
ATCTGCGCCCGGAAATGTCGGAGGTATTGAGAATCTTGCGTGGCTGGTCAGTTTCCCTCTTATCATGGCGACCAGGCGCTCGTTTTTCTGATTCATGTGAAGTGCCCCTACTCCCGGTGAACCGCAGGGGCCATTATCCGACGATCCTCCTCAGCTTGGCGTCAATCAACCCCAGAGCCCAGTCGACAGCATTCCCCATGTTGACAACAATCACCCCCACTCCCCGATTCTCCCCCAACCCCCAACCAATTGCTTTTCTCGGGAGGAAATTGTGAACGAGATGTTAGATCTCACGGACCAGCTTGCATCTGTCGCGCTGTTTGGTCCGATTGGCATTGGAAAGTCTACCGTGGCCCTCACTCTCCTCCACCAAAACCAAACCCAGGTCAAGTTTGGTACAAATCGCTACTTCATGCGGTGTGACGATATCACAAATTCACTGGAGGGTTTTCTCGGGTGTCTATCCGAGGTTATTTCTACCGACCGAACTACAGACGTGGCACAAATCCGGTCACGCATTCGATCTTCCCCTCCACTTCTATTGTTGGTGGACGGTGTTGATTTCATCCTCGATCCACTGGCTCCTGAAGCCGAAGAGATCTCCGCGACGATCGAAGAATTCGGTAGCTACGACCATGTCTGTTTGGTCACCACCAGTAGGATGAATCCCGACATCCATGGTTTCCACCGTGTCGAAGTGCTGACTCTCTCCGAGGACGGTGCACGAGACGCCTTCTACAGCTTATGTAACCTGGACAGGTCACCCGTTGTGGACAATCTCATTGCGAGGCTGGACTTCCATCCACTTTCGATTGGTCTGCTTGCCAGCTACATACGGGAGAATGGTTGGGACGAGGAGATGCTGTTGAAGGCGTGGGTCGATGACCAAGGGAGTGCACTGCAAACAAACTATTATCAGAGCCTGAAGGATGCCGTGGAACCGTCGCTTCGCTCTCCGACGATTCAAGACTTAGGCACTGCAGTTCGGGATGCACTTGAGGCGATCGCGGTCCTCCCGGGTGGTGTCAGGGAGAGCGCGTTGGATAGGATGTTCCCCGAGATAGTCGGGGTAGGAAAGGTTGTCGCCGTGCTTTGCGACCTCTCCCTTCTCTATCGCAAAGACGGGTTTTTGAATATGCTCTCGCCGTTCCGGTTCTACTTCCTGGAGTCTATGCAACCTGTGGTTTACACCACTGAAAACGACACAACACACAACCATATCACCGATGAGGCCACCAGAAGCGATGCACACAACCAAACCGCCGGTGAAGACTCTTCATCAATTCCGTGTAACATGGCTATGCCTTGTCCGTTCTTTCATTTTATCTCTACCGTTCCGGAATAACAGTCTCGCAGGGTCTTGTACGAAAGGGAGGAAACCGAAAAAAATCAAACAGTATAGTCCCGGCCCTCCCCCGGAGGGCACATCTAGGATCGGGCCCCCACCACCCCCGCCATTCACTTACGACCAATCTTCCAAGCAAGCAGGTGTAGAGGTAACAAGTTGTGTAAATCCACCAACGTCCACCAAACAGACTGCTGTGTTAACTCCCTCCCCGAATTCCCGAGAGAACATATACTGTCCGCCTGGTGGTTCCACCGGGTCTACAAGTCGGAATTCATCCATATCCCAGATAGATATCTCACCCCAGGTCGACTCGATCCAACAGAGCCGGTCCCCTTCACCACACCGCGGATGTCCAAGGTCACCTTCCGAGGAGAGTGACATCTACACCCCCGGCCAACCAAACAATCTGTTGGGTGTCCACGAACTTCCTGACTGGCCGTGGAACGAGCCCCCGAAGAGGAAGCTTGCTATCCCTCTGGAGCAGTCTGAACGATCAGCAATCACCCGCCAGGTATGTCGTTTGTTTCATGAGCATATTCGACCATCCATACCCATTACTCCATCTTAGCGGGTCGCGTCTGCCGTGGTTTCTGTGCTCGGGATGACCGATGACGTGAGACACGAATTTCCGGAAATTGGTGTAGACCCCCTCGGTTTTGTCCCGCAACTAGAGCTTGAACCCCTCGGGCACGCTCTCCTCCAGATCTGGCGTATCCTGCAACTAGTTGATGTGAGACTTCCCTCGCTTTCTGTGCTTAATCCTCTGCTCACTCGTGATCTAATAGGCGAACCGCTCAGCATGCCTTCGCCTGACGGAACGGTGTGCGAACATACTGTTATCCATCTGTGAGGAGATCCGCGAGGCGAGAGGCCGTGCCTGTATCGAGGAGTCCATCACGAAACTGGCCGAGTACGTTTGCAAGCTTTGCATTTCCATCGTGTTTCTCACAGGCCCCCAACAGGGCCTTCGCGCGGGTCCGTGTTCTTGTGCGAAAACAAGCTAACTGTCCACCCATTCGACAGTACTTAAAACACGGAGACGTCGTTCTAGCCACCCAGGGGTGTAGTGCCGAATTGGATGACGCGACCCGCACGTTCAGTGTACGTCTCCGCTCATGTGCTCTTGCTCTGTGTCCTTACAGGCGCTCACTCCAATATAGTTTTCCATCCAATCCCGAATCCTCCGTCTGATCCAGGATTCAGACAAACACACGGAAATGGGAGAACCGCTAGCTGCGATCAAGGGAAATATCCAAGCCTATGCTGTGGACGTCGAGGATACCGCGACTGGCGCCTCTTTGCCTGCTGCAGAATCACTTAACAACGCGACATTCGGGCTCAACAACTCCGCACCCTCCCTCGGTCCCGGCGAGGTCGGGGACCTTCTGTCTACCTATAGAAAGCGTCAGGACAACGAAGATCTAACCTATGATACGGCAGATCTGAGGCGGGCAATGCAAACCGCGTTACACACAGACAGCGACGACACAATGATCGAAATTCTCCAGGTCACCCATGACGATATCCCTGAGGTTGTCAAAATACTTCAACGCACCCTCGAGAGGGAGGTTTTAGGGGAGCAAGATGCTGGGCAGGCAACGACTGAGAATGGGAAGATTACTTCCGGGAAATCCGTATCCCCGTGTTTGTGGGCTGGGCCAAACAGGTCTTCGACCTCTAACGATACTCTCTTTCGGAAGTTCCTGGAAAGCGGGATCGAAGCTTTGACGAGAATGGGCGAGGGAACTGGTCTGCTGCTACCCCCCTGGACCATCACGAAATGGGAGGTTGATTGTGATGAGGAAATCGGGATCGGGTACTCAGGCCTGTACAGGGGGACATGGGGAGGGATGGCTGTTGCGATCAGGGTGCTGGCTCCAACCACACCCCGAAACTTTTTCAACAATGAGGTATCGAATTGGCAACGTCTTTCACATCCAAATGTTCTCAAGATTTTTGGAGCTTCATCGGCCTCCAGGTTCCTCGTGAGTCCATACATGAGGCACGGCTGTTTGGTCAAATACCTCGAGAGCATTGGGCCCCACTCCCAGCTCAATCGCTTGAAGATGGTTTATGAGGTGGGGATGGGGATGGAATACTTGCACAATAGAGGTGTGTTGCATGGAAACCTTAAGGTAGGGGAATGTGCTCGGATTTCTGTCGACTAATGCGACGCCCGCAATAGGCTGCTAATATCCTAATCGATGACGAGATTCGCTGTGTCATTTCCGACTTTGGCCAAATTGAGTTCGAGGTCTGGCGGACAAGTAGGAAACCCGCCCGGAGTGCGCTTCAACTCACGAACGTGCTGCATTCTCATATTGATCACCTAGTCTAGATGGAGCCCTCCGATGGCAGGCACCAGAGCTGATGGAAGGAGGTAATGTTCAGTTCCGCGCGCCGATGGATGTCTATGCATTCGCAATTTGTTGCATCGAGATCCTCAACAATGGCACTCCTCCTTGGCCATTGCTCGATGACGAGACTATCAGGAGTCTTATTCTGAGTGCGTTCGCTTTCATCTAACTCCCAGCGTCCATTCACCTCAAACCTCTCGCCACCTACAGAGAATCGCCGACCGGGTATTCCAATTAACCACCCATGGACGAAGGATCTCGCTAAAATCGTTGGATTATGTTGGGAGCAGGCACCCCACTCCCGCCCAATTTTTTCTAATGTTGTGGTCGATCTCAAAGAGATCGGGAGGAGGTACAATATATCTATACAACACATATCTACGGGCCTCGACAAGACACCGTGCGTACGGACGGATATACCTCTCGACGGATGCGTGGTCCCTTCTATCTCATACCCATGTTAGTATCGGGTCCGACTACTTTGGTGCCAAACTGACTTCGACTAGCTGTACCGGTCAACAGAAAAGGGAGCCAAGATTCGGGGGTGGAATCATTCGAAACCGCCCACAGTAACCTATCGGAGTCACAGTACTATCCCGATGCCAACGACGCCCATCTCAGAGTGGAATCACCCCTTGATGAACGGCGTTACAGGATGTTACTTCGGCACGAGTTCCATCCGTCTCGTGCGTTATTGCCTATTCACAGCAGCTCGTTCAACTTAACAATGTGACTATTGCAGTTTTCCTGCCACTGTGGTCCCCATCCGTTGTGAGTATCGGGTCTGTTGGTTACCTGCGCAAGCCAGAAGGGGGGTTCGTTACCCTGTTCGACGCGTTCAACCCATGCGGAACATCGGGCGGGATGCTTAGGGATATGCCAAACATCCACGGTTACGGGCGAGTCGGTTGGGAAATTCAACGGCAAGACAGACGAAACCTTATACAAAGAGCATTCGATACCCTTCGGGGTTGGTTGTCTCCAATGCAAGCCCTGTGAGTAAATTACATCACCCTTAAGTGCGTTCGCAATTTAATGTAGGAACAGTCCCGACAGGCGATATTCGTTCAATCTAAAAGCAAACAACCGGACCGCGTTCCTTTGCGTCGAGTCCACAGAGTACAAATATATCAAAGACCTTTCTGCTCCGAAGAAGTGGTTCAGGGCCAACATAAACGAAATTATAAGGGTTTATGCCGAAAGCCACTCAGTCACCAAGGAAGACCTATTCTTAGGTATGAGGGAACATGCTCAATCGTGGTTTCACGTGCTGACTATCCTCCCCAAAGTTGTTGGAACACTGAGTGCGCCTGACTACGCTTTATTCGTTAGTCATAACCACCCCGACAGTCAGGTACGTGGGTGGATGTGAGGGCGTTTACGAAGGTACACTCAAACTCCCACAACTAGGTACATTTCGACGTCTCCGCCTCCCCTCAGAACGGCCAGCCATGGGGCAAATTCACAATGTCGGTAGAAATGCATTCATCGACTTTCGGTGGTTCCATCCGCCGGGAGGAGTCAACAGCGCCATTCTCTTGCGCGACAAGGGTGTCGGTAAAATCTAGCGGTCCATGTCATTCGTTGCTTCTCGCCCGACTTCGGTTCGAACCAGACACCTCCGAACCTACAGAACACTGATCCTACCACGGTTCATTTCCCAAGGATTTTTTGTATCGGATGTTTTGTATCAGATGTTTTGTGATAAACCTGTGTTCTTGGAGTTGTACAAATTGGTTTCAGTCTCGTATGACCATAATCGAGGAGCATTTGTCGCAAGTTCAAAGGGTTCGGTCGTCGCCCAGCACCCCACGAAACCCTGGTCGTCTGCGGGAATTACAGTATCGTACTTGTCACTGAACTGTGAGATGGTGAGAAGCCGAGTTGCGGACAAAAAATGCGTGCGCACAGCCATGATATTGACCGGGAGCCAGTGTAAAGATGAGATTACGTCTGTCGGGAACCGTCGCCGTGTATCGCATAGCCTAACAGTGGGTCGCTTCCGATAGGTGATCGTGCCGCGGGTGTCGTGATGAAAGAGGGTGAAATGTGGAACGTATACTCGCCTCTGAAGACCCGAAGGAAGGCCGAAGATTGAAATTTGGAATGAGTGCCTGTGCCTTTCTTGCTCCTAGCGGATGCGTGGATCTCTTACTTGCCGTATATGGTCTGCGTGTGAGGATGAGCCTATCAGCCCGAAAGCGGGTGTGATGATTGCTCACATACCTCACCTCCCGAGGATTGGATGTTCGAATATCGAGACCCGGTCGTTGTGGACACGGACATGTGAAGGGGCTTTTTGTTTTAGTGTGTCCCGTCGGAGTAGAGTTTGAAAATTTGAAATCCGGACAGTGCGTGCGATTCCTTGACGGGTCCCGCAGGGCTCAAGAGCTTGCGCTCTCGCAATGATCTGCGCTGGCTACGATCATTGGATATTGGCCGAAGGCTGATCAGAAGGTGGTCCATATTAAAAGGCAGTCCGAACCAGGCTCAGCTCAGGACGGTGAATTCCACTCGGGATACACGACCTCAGGCCTCAGCGAGTATGTAATCCTGATGTAATCGTTACCGAACCTTACGCTCGCAACTCTTCTAGATCTCTTGCTTCCCGAACGGACATGCTTTTTATATATTTTAAATTCTGACCGAACGGACATGCGGCGTCTGCGTGGTTCGCACGTTGCAACAGGCACGACCCGCTATATAGCCCGCCCTCCCGTTGACAATGAACAATTCATCTACTTCTACCCTAGCAAGGGCCATTCCACATGCCCTTACCCAAAATCCTACAACAGCTTGAATGCCTTGACAAGTCTTCACCCCGGTTTCCCGATGAGCTCATGAACCTCCTCCGTGGGAAAGTGTATAAACGCCGCGTTCCAAAGCTTCAAGATGAAGATGCTACATGGTTAGTCGAGTACCTGGACAATGTGAGTCTCTGCGTCGTGTTTTCCATGTTCTCTACCCAACCGGCGTAGGTTCTCGATACTCTTGATCCCGCCAGTCCCGCGTTCGATGAATGCCAACGCGAACTCGGAAGGATATGTGGCGCTCGGAAAAGGCTGCCGCAGTCGCTAATGCTTCAAGACTCTTTTTCAATCCTCAACAAACACCCGGCCGCATCTAGAAATGACAATTATATCTATGAAGGATTACTAAACGGCTCAAGGGCCCGCGCCGAGAAACCAATGGTCAGCAGCAGGCTGTGGAAGAAGGGGGTATATCACAAACGCAATTATCTCCCCCTGCTCGTGTCGTTGACAAAATCAACAGATAAAAATATTCTGCCGCGAAGTTGTCAGGTGGAAACGTTTGACGCACCCAAACGTCGTTCCCTTCCTGGGCGTCGTCCTTGAGGACCCTATACACTTCATTTCGACTTGGGTCTCTGGCGAGGAATTGAACGAATTTATCATCAAATACCCGGACACAAACAGACACAGTCTTGTAGGTGTCCCCCTTTTCTTGTGTCGGATTGTGCTTATGCCATTCCAAGTTAACCGGTATCGCTGACGGCCTCAACTATCTCCACTCCCGCAACGTGGTCCACGGCGATCTCTCGGGGGTGCGTAATTATTTGAAAGTCCGTCTCACGGATGTATTGACATCTGGACAGCGGAATATCCTTGTGGATGACTCCGGCTGCCCACAGATCACGAGCTTTGGCAAAGCTAGCGCGTTCCAGAATGTAGTATTCTTCTATACGGACGGGTCTGAGATAGGTGCCCCAAGTCTGTGGACCGCACCAGAGATCTTGAACGGGAAAGAAACATGCAGCCAGGAAGCCGATATTTTCTCATTCGCGATGGTCATAGCTGAGGTGTGTTGTAGATATCCTCCGTGGCTCGACCATCGGCCGACCTCTCTTCCCCTTAACATAGGTTTTCGCTGGCATGACTCCGCGCTGCAGGTGCATATCTACCTTGGCGCCAGGCAATGTCACACTGGGTGAAAAGCGGCTGGAATGGCTGACCCACGGGAGTCTTACAGATGAGTTATGGGAATTGATGAAGAGTTGCTGGGATCAAGATCCTCACCGGCGCCCGAAAATGTCAGAGGTATTGAGAATCTTGCGTGGCTCGTCAGTTTCCCTCTTATTGTGGCGATCATATGTTTATGTATCTGATTCATGTGAAGTGGCCCCTCTCCCGACGAACAGCAGACACCATTACCCATCGGTCCGCCTCAGCCTGACCCTGGTCGGCCCCAAAACCCAGTCTACAGTTACCCCGACCAAACCAGCAAGTCCCACGCCAGCCTCCTCACCAGCTCGGGCTCGGGCGATGTCTCGGGAGAGGACGTCAGCACTCCCCACCTCGACAAAAACCGTCTCTGTGCCCCGCTCCCGGACCTCCCACAGCCTCCGACCAATTGTTTTTCCCGAGAGCAAGTTTTGAACGAGATGTTAGATCTCACAGACCAGCTTGCATCCGTTGCTCTGTTCGGGCCAATTGGCATTGGAAAGTCTACCGTGGCCCTCACTCTCCTCCACCAAAACCAAACCCAGGTCAAGTTTGGTACAAATTGCTACTTCATGCGGTGTGACGACATCGCAAGTTCACTGGATGATTTCCTCGGGCGTCTATCCGACGTGATTTCTAACGACCATACCATGGATGTGACACGACTCCGGTCACACATACAATCTTCCCCTCCACTTCTATTGTTGCTGGATGGTGCTGATTTCATCCTCGATCCACTGGCTCCTGAAGCCGAAGAGATTTCCGCAACAATCGAAGAATTCGGTAGCTACGACAATGTCTGTCTGGTCACCACCAGTAGGATGAATCCCGACATCCACGGTTTCCACCGTGTCGAAGTGCCGACTCTCTCCGAGGATGGGGCACGGGACGCGTTCCACAGTATGTGTAACCTGGGCAGATCACTCGCTGTGGACAATCTCATTGCGAGGCTGGACTTCCATCCACTTTCAATCGATCTGCTTGCTAGCTCTGTGCGCAAGAACGGTTGGGACGAGGCGATGCTATTGAAGCAGTGGGGTGATGACCAGACGGGTGCACTGCAGAGAAACTATTTTCAGAGTCTAGAGGATGCTGTAGGACCATCATTCCGCTCTCCGACGATTCAATACCTGGGGACTACGGCTAGAGATGCACTTAGGTCGATTGCAGCCTTCCCAAATGGTATTGAAGAGAGCAGTTTTGTGAGAGCTTTCCCTGAAGTAGCCGGAGTGGGAGATGCGATCGATATACTTTGCAAATTCTCCTTCATCTATCGCCAAGATGGATTTGTGAAGATGCTCTCACCGTTCCGATTCTACTTCCTGGAGTCCTCTCTGGTACCCGTGGAGGATGGAGAAGTTATCCGCTGGGGCCCTGATTGTCACCCAGCGCGAGCATGTATGTCCTTCTCACTTCATCTGTTTTGCGATTACGGGGTAACACACCTCCAAGTGTACCCGGTGTTCACCCGTGGACCCTACTACACTCGCCCACCCAAGGCATCCCACGCGACTCCGCGCCGCAGAGGTTTCTCAAGGGAGGATTGGATCAAAAGACTCGAATCCGTGAGGAGAAGTGAGTGGAATGCTTCTGACCCTTTGTAGCTGATCTCATTAATTTTTTGGTAGAACTTCTTGTCCTCTTCGGTCGCCCACGAGCACCAACGATTCCCAGCATCATTATACAAGAGGAACCTGTAACTGGCCCGCCTGACACCGCCGAGCAACAGATTTCGCCCACGCCGGTAGCGTACGAAGTAGAATAGTAATCATGCATCAGATTGAAGGACTGGAAAACAATCCCAGTTCTACTTATTGTCCGGCCCGAACGGGGGGGGGGATATACAATCTATTTGTAAGCCAGCACCGGGACGAAGCCATACAAAGGACAGGAAAATCGGTGCGCATCAGTAGGATTCGGGTTTTGATTATCTGTGTCGTCGGGTGGGTTACCAGGACGGTATCGGCAGCCGTAAATTCGGAATGAGAGCCTTAATGGAAAACTAACTAACAATGAGAACGTGGGGAAGGGTCAACTGAGGTTGAGGATGGAATCGTGAAGAGTAAGACCCACCCCTCGACGGTCCTGGGTGGGGCCTTGAAAGTTTTCCACAGAGCTCAATCAAGGATTACTTTCTCGTAGCTCTTGGTTGACTATGGTGGGTTTAACCTGCGGGATATACACAATTCGATGGAAGAACTGAGAGGTGGCAAGAGGCGGACCAATACAGGTTCGCCTTCAAGTTCGGGCGGTCAACCCAACGTAGAAGATCGTCCTACGAGTGCGTGCTAAACCCACGTACACCATGTACGCTACTGGACGTTGACATTGATGATCTTGATATCCTCGGTCGAACGGCTCGTCGGTCCCATTCATCTTCGCATTCTAGTTTGCATGAACGGCCTCCAACCAGGGGGTAGTTGTCGTCATGATAGAGAACCTGGCTCCCATTCTTCCCGGGTCCGGCGTGTGGCGGCGGTTACTTGTATGGCTGCCGAGTTTGTCGATCTTGAGATGGGGTAAGTGGTCCCGATGACCGGGAATTTCATAAAATTTTGAAGGTTAAAAAAGTCTATTTTGTTGGAACGTTGGTACCCCTTATTTCACTTTTCTCTCTTCCCTCGAAGGGTAGAACCCGGGGGAGCGGCAACTTTTTGGAGGCGCGCGTTCGTGCCACGCGTCCATCTGTCCCCAGGGGTGATCGTGCTGCGGGTGTGTGACGCGATGAGAGAGGGTGAAAAGTGGGTCATATACTCGCCCCTGAAGACCTGAAGGAAGGCCGGGAATTAAAATTTGGAACGAGTGTCGTTCAAATATTGGGTCCCAATTGCTGTAGACACAGGCGTGCATGTCGTGTCAAGGGGCTTTTTGTTTCAACGGGTGGAGGTAGGTCCCGCCGGCATAGAGTCTGAAATTTTGAAATCCGGTCGGTGCGTGTGATTCCTCAGTGACGATCTGGGATTGGCCATGATTGTGCTTGGTACGTGAAGTAGAGTGTTTCAGAACTTACTTTATGCCGCAAATTTCTCATCGATCTGTGGCCCCAGGTCCAGGGACCTGGTGGGCCTGGCCAGGACTGCACAGAGTGCACTAGCGGCGATGTACCTACTACCCTACCCTAAAGTCTCGAGTTCTACTTTGTACTAGTCATCAAAACCCAAGTTCTGAAACACTCTGGTACGGGCGGCTAGGATCGGAACACGATAAAAGGTGGTACGAAACAGGCTCAACTCCGAGCGGTGAATCCAACTTTGGGAAACCGTGACTTGTCGGCAATCAACTTTGATGATCGTCCCACTATGACTTCAGCGAACAATCATCACAGAACCCCGCACACGCTACTCTGGACGGACATGCGGCACATGCATGGTCCGCGCGTTGCGCAAGCACAATCCGCTATATAGCCCATCCTCCCGTTGACCCATGAACAAACCATCTACTTCTTCCCTAATAAGGCCCGTTCCGCATGCCCTTACCCAAGATTCTGCGGCAGTTCGACCGCCTCGACAAGTCTTCACCCCAGTTTCCCGATGAGCTTACGAACCTCTTCGACGGGGGAGGATACAAAGGCTGGATCTTCTGGCTCCAAGATGAAGGTGCCTCGTGGTTCATTGAGTATCTAGACAAGGTGTGTATCCGCATCGTGCTTTACTCCCTCTCCACTCAGCCAGCGTAGGTTCTCGATACTCTTGATTCCGCTAGTCCCGCGTTCCAGAGGTGTCAACGCGAGCTTGAATGGATATGCGGCACTCGGGCAAAACTCCCGAAGTCGCACGTCCATGAAGACATTTTTTCGACTCTCGATGAACACCCGGTCGCGTATGGAAGTGCTGGTGACATCTACAAAGGATCACTAAACGGCTCAAAGGTTTATGTCAAGAGACTACAGGCTTCCGACAGAGTGTTGGAGAGGGAGGTGCATTACAAACGCAATTATCTGTCCCTACTCGTATCGTTGACAAGAGCAACAGGGAATCTACCGCAAGGTTATCGTGTGGAAACGTTTGACACACCCAAACGTTGTTCCCTTCCTGGGTGGCACCCTTGAGCCTCTCCAACTCATTTCGGCTTGGGTTTCTGGTGAAGAATTGAAGGAATATATTGTCAAACATCCAGACACGGACCGACTCAGTCTTGTGGGTGCCCCCCTTCTCTCGCGTCGGATCATGCTCATGCTTGCGCCCTTCCCAGTTGACCGGTATCGCTGACGGCCTCAACTACCTGCACTCCCGCAACGTGGTCCATGGTAATCTCAAGGGGGTACGTAATTTTTCAAAAGGTCAACTTGTGGCCGTGTTAACATTTGGACAGCCGAATATCCTTGTGGATGACTCCGGCTGCCCACGGATCACGGAATTTGGTCTAGCTGGCTTGGGGATAGGCCTCACGGAACACCCATTGCGCGGGCGTCCAGACGAAGGTTTAAACATTACAAGTCCGTGGGCCGCACCAGAGACCTTGAGGTGGAATAGGAGACGCAGCAAGGAAGCCGACGTTTTCTCTTTCGCGATGGTCATGGTTGAGGTGTGTTCAAGATACTTTCCGTGGCTCGACCATTGATCGACCTCTCTTTACCCTAACGTAGGCTTTCAGTGGCGATGCCCCGTTCCCTCAATATGTTCCTACGGAGACGATGTCCGCCGCATTACGGCGACCGGCACGGCCGATCTACAGAAACCTTACAGACGAGTTGTGGGTATTGATGGAAAGTTGCTGGGATCGGAACCCTCGCCGCCGTCCGAAAATGTCGGAGGTATTGAAAACCTTGCGTGGCTGGTCAGTTTCCCTCCTTATCATGACGACCGGACACTCATTTATCTGATCCATATGAAGTGACCCCCCTTCCGATGAACCACAGAGGCCCCTACTCATTGACCCCCCTCAGCTCGACCTCGATCGATTCCAAGACCCAATCTACAGTCACCTTGATCAGGCTACCGAGTCTTATGCTAGCCTCCACACCAGCCTGGACAAAGAGGGTGCTTCGAGAGAATACATCAGCACTCTCCATGTCGAGAACAATCACCCCCATCCCCCGCTCCCGATCCTCCCACGACCCACGACCAATTGCATTGTGAACGAGATGTTGGATCTCACGGACCAGTTTGAATCCATCGCCATCAGCAAATCTTGGGGGGTCCGACAATTGATTGTAACTCCGTGATTCTTTCTCAGAGGGTTATAATGTTTTGGATCACGACATATAGCCAAGTGCTAAGCGCCCCCAGGAGGGTTGCAATGAGTTATAATGGGTTATAAGTCTTTGTGGGGGAAGCACCCCGGTCACCAGCGTGTATCACACCTCCCGCGAGTTGCTGATGTCGTCCGCCCGCTCTGTCCGGCCCGAATTGGAAATTTACTCTTTCATAGTCCTCACTCTCCTCCGCCATAACCAGACCCGAGTCAAGAACTCTGTCTCCACCCGCGGGCTCCTGGAGTTGAAGAGGTTTCCGCAAAGGCTGTTCATGCCATGTTCCCGACTGTCCCAGGGTGAACGCGCCGCGGGTGTGTGCCATGATGAGATAGGGTGAAATGTGGGTTGTATACTCTACCAGAAGGTTTTGGATGTGTAAAATACCGGATACTCGCCTCTAAAGATCCGAAGGAAGAACGAAGATTGAAATTT
>Ga0307517_10010060_pt1 | contig 13292 bp, 11 predicted proteins | sample 23_EM_MG_FD_194515 | JGI IMG/M metagenome (GOLD analysis project Ga0307517, IMG submission 194515) | Populus trichocarpa ectomycorrhiza microbial communities from riparian zone in the Pacific Northwest, United States - 23_EM | ecosystem: Host-associated > Plants > Roots > Unclassified | place...
TGGCCTCCACCAGCGCCGAAGTCAGGAACACGAAGTTGCCGCCCAGGATTCGGCGGGCGAACGCGTTGAAGAGGCCGTTGGAGTTGTAGAGGAAGGCCTTCGGCGTCTGCTTGAAGCCGAGCTCCTTCGAGCCGGCCACGACCATCTCGTGCAACTCCGGAAACTGCTGCGGCCCCAGCAGGATCATGTTGCCGAAGGCGTTGGCGCGATAGAACAGGCTGGCCAGAAAGTAGAACAGCCAGATGAGCAGGCCGTAGACCACATAGACCCCGATCAGGGCTCCGGTCGTCGGATTGGCCAGGCTGGCGAGGACTCCCAGCACCAGGAGCGGCCAGATGATGACGCCCAGCATCAGGGTAAGGACGTTGTAGGTCCGCTCCTTGCCGTTGCGCAGCTTGTTGACGATCGGTGACATGACTTCCCCCATGACGGCGTCCGGCCGGGTCGCGCGGCGCAGAGCCGCGCAACCCGGCCTTAAGGCCAAACCTGGAGGAGAGGGGCATTTAGCACCGGACGCAACTGCGGGTTGACGTCTAAGCCCACCCCTCCGTCACCGCATGCAGCCGCGCGTAGGCGCCGCCCTGCTTCACCAGGTCGGCGTGCCGGCCCTCTTCCACGATGCGGCCGTCCTCGAAGACGAGGATCCGGTCAGCGCCGCGGATGGTCGACAGGCGGTGGGCGATGACGATGGTGGTGCGGCCCACCATCAGTTCCTCCATCGCCGCCTGCACCTGGCGCTCGGTCTCCACGTCCAGCGAGGACGTTGCCTCGTCCAGCACCAGGATCGGGGCGTCGGCGAGGAAGGCGCGGGCGATCGCCACCCGCTGCCGCTCACCGCCAGAGAGCTTGACGCCCCGCTCGCCCACCAGGGTCCGGTAGCCGAGCGGCAGGCGGGCGATGAACTCGTGGGCCCGCGCCCGCCGGGCCGCCAGCACGATCTCGTCTTCGGTGGCGCCGGGCCGGGCGTAGGCGATGTTCTCCGCCAGCGTGCGGTGGAACAGCGCCGGGTCCTGCGGCACCACCGCGATGGCGCGGCGCAGGCTGCCCTGGCCGACCTTGGCGATGTCCTGCCCGTCCACCAGGATCTGGCCGCCCTCCAGGTCGTAGAGCCGCTGGATCAGCTTCACGAAGGTCGACTTGCCGGCCCCTGTCGGCCCCACCAGCGCCACCCGCTCGCCCGGCGCGATGCGCAGGGTGAAGTGGTCGTAGAGCGGCTGCTCGGCCGACTTGTAGCGGAACACCACCCGGTCGAAGACGATCTCGCCGAGCTCGCTCCTGAACGGCCTGGCGTCCGCCGCATCGATCACCTGCGGGTCCATGCCGGCGTAGCGCGCCACGTCCTCGCTGTCGTCGAGCCCGCGCTGGGCCATGCGGATGTTGTCGCCGACGTTCCTGAGATAGCCGGTCATCAGCATGAAGGAGGTGATCGCGAACGCGATGTCGCCCGTGCTCGCACGGCCCTGCGACCACAGGTGCACCAGCATCCCGGTCAGACCTGCCTGCAGCACCACCAGCATGATGTTGTGCAGCAGCCACAGGTCGGTGAACCGGTTCCAGGTCCGGATCGTGGTCCGCCGCCACATTTCGGTGACCCCCGAAATGCGCTCGTCCTCACGGGCTTCGGCGCCGAAGGCCTTCACCGTCGCGTTGGACGAGATCGAGTCGGCGATCGCCCCGCCGATCCGCGAGTCCAGGGCGACGGACCTGAGGTTCATCGGCCGCGCGTAGAGCGAGGTCAGTACGATGTTGGAGACGATGTAGAGCGCCGTCACCAGGAAGGCGAAGAGGCCCGCCAGCGGCCAGCGGACGGCCATCATCACGCACAGGCCCACCAGCACGATCGCCGCCGGGCCGAACCAGATCAGGGCCGCGTCGGTGACCACGTCATAGCCCCACATCGCCCGGCTCAGCCGGCGCACGGTGGCGCCCGCGAAGCTGTCGGCGTGCCAGTCGGCCGAGAAGCTCTGCACCTTCTTGAACGCCTCGTCGGTCATGTCCTTCATGTTGTTGGCGGACATCGGGATCAGGAAGCGCATGGCGGTGTTGCGGATCACCGAGAAGGCCAGGTAGACGCCCACGAAGATCGCCCAGGCCCGCCAGGCGGGGTCCGGATTGGCGGGGCCCAGCCCCACGGCGTCCACCAGCCGTCCCGCCGCCCAGGGCAGCGACAGGTCGAAGCCGATGGCCACCAGCGTCAGGCCGATGGTCCCGGCCAGCAGCCATGGACGCCGCAGCCAGAACTTTGAAATGAAGCCCAGGACCTGACGGTTCTTCAGCACGCGCTCGCGCGTGTCGTCGGTATCCTCGTAGTGGTCGGTCATCGGAATAGCTCGAAGGTCGACGCCCGACCGCCGCGAATGGCCTCGTCGGAGGCGGCGGCGCGGCAGGCGCGTGAACAGGAATCTGGGTGCGGCGGGAGCTTGGGAAAAGGCTCCGGCGGACCACGGGCGCGAGGGATCGCTTCGTGACGCGGGCCAACGAGGCCCTCAGCCGAAGCAGTCCGGTTGAGTTAGAAGCGCGGCGGCGGCCCGGCGAACCCTACGGGAGCGGAAACGAAGATTGCTGTCATCGTGGCCCTCCCTTCGAGGTTCGTGAAGCGTCAAAGGTAGCTGGGCCAGTCACCTGGCGTCAAGCCGACGGAGGGAACCCCTTCCTCCCCTTTATGGGGAGGGTGGCCTGGACGACACAGTCGGACAGGACGGGTGGGGACCCGTGGTTCAGGCGCCGCGCGCCGAGCCTGATCGCAACGCCCCCACCCCGGCCGGCTGGCGCCGGCCTGCCCCTCCCCATAAAGGGGAGGGATGACGTTGCCGTCCGCCCCCCTGCCCGACGCCATGCCGACGAACTGGGTGGACCGCCATGCGCCGGCGGGGCTTCGGCCCTGGCTGAAGCTCGGGCGGTTCGACCGGCCGACCGGGATCTGGCTGCTGATGCTGCCGGGCTGGCAGGGCGTGGCGCTGGCCGGGGCGATGCAGGGGCAGTTCCCCTCGCCCCTCCTGCTGGCCGAGGTGTTCGTGGGCGCGGCCCTGATGCGGGCGGCGGGCTGCGCCTACAACGACATCGTCGACCGCGACATCGACGCCCAGGTGGCGCGCACCGCCAACCGCCCGATCCCGGCGGGCCAGATCAGCGTGAAGCAGGCCTGGGCCTTCATCGCCGCCTGCTCGGTGGCGTCGCTGGCGATCCTGCTGACCTTCCCCCCCGCCGCCATCGGCCTGGGCGTGAGCTCCCTGGCCCTGGTCGCGGCCTATCCCTTCATGAAGCGGATCACCTGGTGGCCGCAGGCCTGGCTCGGCCTGACCTTCAACTGGGGCGCGCTGCTGGGCTTCGCGGCGGCGACGGGAACGGTCCAGCTTCCCGCGATTCTGCTCTACGCCTCGGGGGTCTTCTGGACCCTGGGCTACGACACGATCTACGCGATCCAGGACCTGGAGGACGACGCGCTGATCGGCGTGAAATCCTCGACGCGGCGGCTGGGCGCCCAGGTCCCGCGCGCCGTCATGGGGTTCTATTGCACGGCCGCCGTGCTCGCCGCCGCCGCCGGCTGGACCGCCGGGCTCGGCGCGCCCTTCTATGGCCTCACCGTCGCCTATGCCCTGCAACTGGGCTGGCAGGCGCGCGGCGTCCGGCTCGACGATCCCGCCCACGCCCTGCGGCTCTTCAAGTCCAACACCTGGGCCGGCGCCATCCTGTTCGCCGCCTTCGTGCTGGTCGGCGCGGCGTAACGCGAGGTCGTTCTGTTTTCGCAAGGCGTTCGGCGTTAAACTGAGCCCATGGCCGTCGCCGCCCGTGTCGATCCGAAAGCCTACTTCGCGCCCGATGAGTGGGCGCCCCTGGCGCGCCGGTCATCCTGGAAGGGCCTCGCGCTACTGGCCCACGCCTGGATCGTGATCGGCCTGGCCATGGCCATGGCGGTGGCCTCCCCCTGGTACTTGCGCCCGATCGCCATTCCGCTGGCCATCGCCATCATCGGCGCGCGCCAGCTGGGCCTGGCGATCATCATGCACGATGCGGCCCACGGCGCCCTGCATCCGGACCTGAAGGTCAACGACTGGGTCGGCCACCACCTGACCACCGGCGGTCTTCAGGGCTACCGCGCCTATCACCTGGGCCACCACAAATACGCCCAGCAGGCGGAGGACCCCGACCTCGTCCTCTCCGCGCCGTTCCCGATCACGCGGCTGTCGCTACGCCGCAAGATCGCCCGCGATCTGACCGGCCGGACCTATTACAAGCTGCGTTGGTCGGGGCTGGTGAAGCGCATCGCCGAGCGCAGGCCGGACGAGCCCTTGCTGCTGCTGCTGGCCGAAGCCATCTCCAGCCGCCGCCGCTTCTTCATCGGCATGGTCGTGACGACAGCCGTCACCGCGCCCTTCGGCCTGTGGTGGGTGTGGCCGGTGCTGTGGCTGGTTCCGCAGGCGACCTGGCTGCCGATGGTCACGCGCCTGCGCAACATCGCCGAGCACGCCTGCGTGGCCAAGGACGAGCCCGACCCGCTGCGCCATGCCCGCACGACCAGGGCCAACTGGCTCGAGCGCGCGTTCATCGCGCCCTACTATGTGAACTACCACTGCGAGCATCACATGTTCATGCATGTGCCCTGCTACAGCCTGCCCCGCGCCCACCGCCTCCTGAAGGCCAGGGGCGTGCTGGACGGCATGCTTACGGCGCCCGGCTATATCGACGTGCTGCGCCAGGCCTCGGCCAAGGCGCGCTAGAGGAAGAGTTTCCGGAAGCTGAGGCGGATTACGCGGCCCTGCGGGTCGATGTAGTCCGGCTGGTAGCTGAGCGGCGTGGCGCCGTTGGCGTCCTTCACCCTCACCTTGGCGTCGAAGAGGTTGCTGATCCCCAGCGTGACCCGCGCGCCCTTCAGGAAGGGGGCCTTCTGGATCAGGGTCTTCTGCTGGCCGAGGTCGGCGAAGAGCCGCAGGTTGATCTTGCCGATGTCGGAGAAGCGCAGGTTCCCAGTGGGCGAGCCGGGCGCGCCGGTCACCGTCGTGCCGCTCAGCCAGTCGGCGGAGAGCCGCACGCCCAGGCCGCGCTCCGCGACCCCGAGCTGGGCCTCGATCTCGTGCCGCGGCTGGCCGCCGCCGTTGCCGGCCGCCGCCCCGTTCAGCAGGTCCAGCACCGGTCCGCCGCGGCGCACCAGGTACTGATCCTCGAAGAGCATCGTGTGATAGACTGCGATCTGCAGCCGGCCGTCCTGGGCGCCGCCGCGCCCGCCGCCCCGCGCCCCGCCACCGCCGCCCGGACCGCCGAACCCTCCCGGAGGTCCGCCGCCGACAAGGCCGCCGCCGGGGGGGCCGGCTTCACCGCCGCCACCGGAGTCCGGCCGCGGCGCAGGCGCATCACCATCCGAGGGCGGGCCGCCGGCCAGCCCGGGGCCGCGCCCGCCGGCGAACCGGCCGCGCTGTGGCGCCGTCTTCGGGCCGATGGGCTTGGAGTAGTTGAAGCCCCACCGCAGCTCGCGCCGGTCCAGGCTGGCGAAGTTCACCGGCCGGTAGTCCACCTGGGTCAACTGGCCGTCGGCGCCGCGGAGGAACCGGTCGGGGAACGCCGCCTCGATGTCGGCGGTGGCCGCCGGGAAGGTCAGGATGGGGTTGCGTTCACGGCTGTCGATGTAGTTGGCGGTCAGGGTCAGGTCGCGGGCGGTGAACGGCTTCCAGGTGGCGCCGATCTTCAGCACGTCGCGGGTGTTGGCGACCAGCTCCGGGTTCCCGCCCGAGATGCTGGTCACCTCGACCGTCCGCCCCGTGGCGTAGTCGAACAGCCGCGTGCCCGCCGTCAGCACCAGGGGATTGCCCAGCTGCTGCTGTGTCGGCGCGTCCTGGTCGTGGGTATGGGTGACCAGGAAGCTCAGTTGCGGGGTCGGCCGCCAGTTCAGGCCGTAACCCAGGGTGGTCAGGGTCCCGAAGTCGGAGAGCTGCTCCGCCGCCAGGTGCAGGTTGGCCGACAGCTCGCCGAACTGCGGCAGGAAATTCTGTCGCTTGCTGGTCAGCGGCAGGTCGAAATTGGCCTCGGCGTTCAGCGAATTGCGCGAGAAATCGACCGAGCGCTCGACGCCGAAACGCTCGGAGTCCGCGCTGAACCTGCTGTAGGCGTCGCCCACACGCAGGCTGGCGCGCACCGCGCCGGCCGGGACGTTGAAGAGCGGCCCGTTGACCAGGAGCTGCACATTGCCGCCGTCCGACACCGAATGCGCGGTGTTCGGCGCCCGCATCGTCAAGAGGTCCGTGGGCAGGGCGCCGAACGGGTTGAGGCTGGTGGAGCGCGCGGTCAGCAGGGTCTGCAGCGCGGCGGTGTCGATGCCCGTGTCGCTCTGCGTCTTGCTGTCGGCGTGGTCGTAGGCGCCGGTCAGCGACAGCCGCCACCTGGCGAGGTCCTTGTTGAGCGTGGTTCCGAGATGCCCGGTCCAGCCGTCGCTGCTCTGGCCCAGCGCACCGAGCCCGGCCACGTAACGGTCGACCTCCACCGGCTGGCCGAAGGGCGAGAACGGGTCGCCGGCCGGGACCTGCAACGCGATCCCGGGCAGGCCCAGGAGCGAGTCGCTGCTGGTCGCCTCGAAGGTGGCGTTGACGGTGGCGTTGACGCCGCCGAACAGCGGGTGGCTGTAGACGGCGTTGGCGCTGGCCTGCCGGGTCTTCGGCAGCAGGGTGCGATAGCGGCGCACGTCGCTGGTGTTGGCGATCCCGGCGGTGGGCAGGAAGTCGGCGAGCTGCAGCGCGCGGCCGTCGGCGCCGGCCGGAACCCCGGCGATGGTCACCGGCTGTCCGGCCAGTGCGCTGAAGGCGGGGTCGATCTGGGCGCCCGGCGTGGCCGAGCGCACATTGCCCAGGAGGTCGAACGCCTGGCCCGACGACAGGGAGGTCAGGTCGCGCTCGGCTTCGGTGAGCGCGCTCGACGCCTGGTACTTGAGGTCCAGGTTGGCGCGGTTGTCGTCGAGGATCCGGAAGACCCCGACCTCGGCCTGGCCGCTGTGCTGGCCGCCGGCGGTGGGCGCGGACCCGGAGGCCTCGGCGGTCACCGCCCTGAACTTCGGCTGCAGGACGAAGTTCACCACCCGCTGGTCGGCGGCGTAGCCGTACTTCAGCGCCGCCTCCTCCGGCAGGACGTCGACGCGCAGGATCGCCTCGGTCGGCAGGTCGCGGATCTCGGCAAAGCCGGAGATGCGCCGGCCATTGATCAGGATGACCGGGCCGCCCCCGCCGCGCCCCCGGTCGCTGCGGACCTGCGGCGCGAGCTCGTTCAGCAGGTCGGCGATGTTTGAGACGCCATAGGCCTGGATGTCGGCGGGCGCGAGCTGCAGCTCGGGCACGACGTCGCCGATCACCGCGCCGGGCTCCGACGCCTTCTCGGCGGTGACCACCAGTTCGGAGACGGTCGCCGGCGCACCGACGGCGCCGGCCGCCTCGACGGCCGCCGCCGGCGCTTCCGCATGGGCGGCGGTGGCGGCGATCAGCACCAGCCAGGCGGCATGGCCCAGCCATTCGAGCTTGCGGATGATCCCCGAGTCCTCCGTTGGAGGCGCCAAGGCCGTCCGATGTCCCAGGGCCAGGCTGTCAGATGAGGACGACCGGATGATGGCGGGCTCGTTGCACCGCCGTCATCCAGTGACCGTCGCGTATCGCTGTCAGGCGACGGCGCGGACCAGCCGCTGCTGGCGCGCGCGGCGCAGCATCGAGCCGAGGCTGGCGAAGCCCACCAGCATCAGGCCCCAGGTCGCCGGTTCCGGGACCGCCCCGCCGCCGATGTCGGGCTGGATGTCGGCGCGGGTCACGGTGATGTCCGAGACGCCCCAGTGCTCGTCGCCCCAGTCCTGCCAGCCGGCGTGGTCCTGGTTGAGCGCGGTGTAGCCGAAGGTCAGGGTGTTCAGGCCCGCGATCAGGTTGAGCGGCGAGGTGATGTTCACGTGGCCGCCGGCCCAGGTGACGTCCGTCCCGTTGTCGGAGACGTTGTCGATGGTCGAGCCGGTGGGCTGGAAGAACACCACGTCATTGCCGCCGCCGCCCAGGTTGAAGGTCCCCGAGAGGATGGCGACGTTGTTCAGGCTGAGCGTGAAGTCGTCCTCGTACCAGTTCTGCCCGTCGAGGCTGGCGTAGCCATCGAGCACGAAGGAGAGGTTCGCCGCGCCCGCGATGGCGTTGAAGGCGACCGAATAGTCGGTGTTGGTGACCTGCTGGGTGTCGACGCCCGGCGCCGAAAAGAGCGTCGAGGCCTGGGCGCCCGCCGCGGTCAGGGTCGCGATCGCCACGACCGAAGCCGCCAGTTTCATCCGCAAGGTCATCTCAGAGGCCCTCAGTGCCAGATTGGTGCAGGACCGCACCCCTGAGAGGCGAGCTTGCAACGGCCGGGCCAAGGCCCTCCTCTGCATTAGTGCGCCGGGCCGGCGGCGACTAACCCGCGAAACGCCCGCTTCAGGAGACGCCCATGACGCCCGCCCAAGCCCAGACCGTCATCCCCCTGGTGGTGATCGTCCCGATCGTCCTGCTTGTGGTCTGGCGCAATATGAAGAGCCGCCGGGTGCGCCTCGAGGGGCTCTGGGTGCGGCCCGCCATCCTCATCGCCGCGACGGCGCTGGTGGTCGCCCAGACCGGCGCGCCCAGCCCGGCCCTGGCCGCCGTGATGGCGGCGGCTCTCGTCGTGGGAGCCGGCCTCGGCTGGCTCAGGGGACGCATGGTGCGGATCACCGTCGATCCGGAGACCCACCTGGTCAGCGGTCAGTCCTCGGTGCTGGGCGTGGTCTTCATCCTGGCGCTGATCGCCGTGCGGTTCGGCGCACGCACCTTCGTGGCGGAAAATGCCGGCGCCCTGCACATGAACCTGGCCCAGGCCACCGACGTGCTGCTGGCCATGGTGGTGGGCCTGGTGGTCGCCCAGCAGCTGGAGATCTGGCTCCGCGCCCGCGCCATGGTCGCCATCTCCGTGGCCGCCAAGGCGGCGCAGGCCGGCGCGCCGCGGGTTTCGTCCTAGAGCGCTTTCCGCCGAAGTGGCCGCCGGTTCGGAGACGATGAGCGGCCGCGGCGCCTAGTCCGTCGACGTCGCCTGTCCTATCGCGACAGCAAGGTCGCGCTGCAGGAACGGCTTCGCCAGGCGGGGAAGCTGGGTCTCCGCGTCCGGCGGCAACTCGGCGTAGCCCGTGGCCAGGATCACCGGAAGCCCGGCGTGCTCGGCCCTGATCGCGTCGGCCAGCTGGACGCCGGTCATCTGCGGCATGGCGTAGTCGGTGATCACCAGGTCCACCGTCTCATGCAGCAACAGCGCGAGCGCGTCGCGTGCGGAGACCACCGGGAAGACGCGGTGGCCCAGGTCCTCGAGCATGGCGACGGTGTTGGTCAGCACCAGTCTGTCGTCATCGACGGCGAGCACGACCAGTGGGCGCGTACTCAGCAGGTCATCGGGCTTGGCGGCGGCGGAGAGATCCTGAGGCTGGTCGTCGATCTGGGCCTCGGGCAGCCACAGCTCCACGACGGTTCCTTCGCCGGGATGACTGCGGATGTTCAGGCGCCCGCCCGACTGCTCCGCCAGGCCGTGCACCATGGAAAGGCCCAGCCCGGTGCCCTTGCCTATGCCCTTGGTGGTGTAGAAGGGCTCCGCGGCCCGGGCCAGGGTCTGCTCGTCCATGCCCTCGCCGGTGTCGGCGACCGACAGGCAGACGTAGGCGCCGGGAACCAGGCCCCCCGGCGAGCCTTCACCGGCGATCTCGCGCTTCGCCCCGATGCTGATCGTGCCGCCGGCGGGCATCGCGTCGCGCGCATTGACGGTGAGATTGAGCAGCGCCGTCTCCAGCTGCGCCGGATCGGTAAGCAGCGACGGCAGGCCGAGCGGGAAACGCGTCTCGATCTGGACCGACGGGCCCAGCGACCGCTGGAGCAGGCCGGTCATGCCGCGGACAAGGGCGGGGAGGTCCACCGCCGCCGTCGCCAACTCCTGCTTGCGGGCGAAGGCCAGCATCCGCTGGGTGAGCGCCGCGCCGCGCTCGGCGCCCTGCACCGCGTTTTCGAGCAGCGGGGTTATCTTCGGATCATGCGGCAGCCGCTTGCGGACGAGCTCCAGGCTGCCCAGCACCGCCATCAGCAGGTTGTTGAAGTCGTGGGCGATGCCACCGGTGAGCTGGCCGATCGCATCGAGCTTCTGCGACTGGAAGAGCGCTTCGCGGGCCTGATCGAGGGCGCGCTGGGTCTCTCGCCGCTCGGTGATGTCGCGGGTGATCTTGGCGAAGCCGATCACCTCGCCGTGGTCGCCCTTGATGGGATCGATGACCACGTGGGCCCAGAAGCGGCTCCCGTCCTTGCGGACCCGCCAGCCTTCCTTTTCGAAACGGCCCTCGCGGACCGCCACCTGCAGCGCCAGCTCCGGCCCGCCCGCGGCGCGGTCCTCCTCGGTGTAGAACCGGGAGAAATGCTCGCCGACGATCTCGTGCGGGAGGTAGCCCTTGATGCGCTGCGCCCCGGCGTTCCAGTTGGTCACCCGGCCGGAGGGATCGAGCAGGTAGATGGCGTAGTCGGTCACGCCCTGCACCAGCAGCGCGAACTGCCGCTCGCTCTGGCGCAGGGTCTCCTCCGCGGCCTGGCGCTCCGTCAGGTCCCGCGTGACCGTCGCGAAGCCGATCAACTCGCCGGCGGAGGTGCGGATGGGGTCGATGACCACATGGGCCCAGAACCGGGTCCCGTCCTTACGGACCCGCCAGCCTTCGGCCTCGAATCCACCCTTGTCGATCGCGGCGCGCAATGAGGTGGTGGGCTCGCCGGCCGTGCAGTCCTCCGCCGTGTAGAACCGCGAGAAGTGCTCCCCGATGATCTCCGCCGCTTCATAGCCCTTGACCCGCTGCGCGCCGGGGTTCCAGCTCGTCACCCGGCCGTCGGAATCCAGCATGCAGATGGCGTAGTCGGTGATGGCGTCCACAAGCAGCCGGTAGCGGCCTTCGTCGGACAGCGACGCCGCATGATGTTCCCGGCAATCCATCGACCCGTTCATAACCCCCGGCGGCGCGCACAGCACGCTTGGCAACGCTCCGCGGCGGGCGCGGTTCCATAGGGGCGCGCGCCATCGCCGACGCCGTCCCTTATCCGCCCCGCCGCCCCTCGCCAAAGTTTCCACCGCATCGGAGATTTCAGGCTCACGGAGCGGCTGCTTAGCAGCCCTCTTCTAGCCTTCCGCCAGGCGCCGGGGCGCCGCCAATCGCCAGCTCGACGCCAGCCGCGCTTCCACCAGCGCCCAGTCGGCGTCGTCGGCCAGGCTGACGCCGATCCAGCCCGAGGGGCCCATGTAGGGCAGCCAGCTGTAGGTCCCGGGGTCGGCCTCGATCAGGAAGTCCTGCTCATCACGGCCGCTGGTCTTCACCGCGACCCGCGTCAGCCCATCCCCGTGATGGTCGTGCCAGAAATAGGCGAACATCTTCCCCGCCACCCGGAAGGCCGGCATGCCGTGGCTGAGCTTCTCGTCGGTCTCCGGCAGCGCCAGGCAGAGCCCGCGCAGGCGGTAGGCGACGGCCGTGGGGTCGGAGCTCAGCATCGGGTCGATCCTCGCCCATTTCCACCGGGGCTGGCCAGCTCATCCGCCGTCGACGCGCCTGACCAGCGCCCACGGCGCCACCGCGCGCCAGCCGCCCCACAGGAGTCCCAGGAGCTCGGCCTCGTCGATCGCCTCCAGACGGACCAGCACCGCCGGAAAGCCCCGATAGTGGTCGTCGTCGAAGAACCGCCCCGGCGCGGCCTCGATCAGCATCTCCTTGCTGGCCATCGGGCAGCGCACGGCCAGCACGTCGGGCCGGGCCACCCGCGGTTTCTTCGGCTCGACCCGTTGCATGTAGGTCCAGGCGAAGCCCTTGCCGCAGACAGTGAAGGCGATCTGGCCGGGCTGGTCGCCGCCCTCGGCTTCCGGGAGCGACAGCGCCAGACGCTTCACGGCGGCAAGATCGACCATGGCCCCCAGCATTGACCTTGCCGACCGCGGCGACAAGAAGATGCGGATGATCCCGCCCACCCTGCAAGGCCGCCGCGACTTCATCGTCGCCAACACCCGGCTGCAGGCGCCGCCGCACACGCCGGAGCTCTCCCTGCACCTGGCCGACGAGATCACGCCGATCTGGAAACTGACCGAGGAAGCGCTGGAGGCGATCGGCCTGCCGCCGCCGTTCTGGGCCTTTGCCTGGGCGGGCGGCCAGGCGCTGGCCCGCTACGTCCTCGACAACCCGGGCGTGGTCGCGGGCAGGCGGGTGATCGACTTCGCCTCCGGCTCCGGCCTCGTCGGCATCGCCGCCATGAAGGCCGGCGCGCGCGACGTGCTGGCGGCCGACATCGACGTCTATTGCGAGGCCGCGCTGGCGCTCAACGCCAAGGCCAACGGCGTCAGCGTCGCCTACAGCGCCTGCGATCTCCTGGCGGCCCCACCGCCGGCCTGGGCCGAGGTCATCCTGGCCGGCGACGTCTGCTACGAGAAGCCGATGGCCGAGCGGGTCATGGCCTGGCTCAAGGTCGCCCGGCGGCAAGGCGCGACCGTCCTGGTCGGCGACCCGGGCCGCAGCTACTTCCCCACGAGCGGCCTGACCAAGCTCTCCGAGCACCAGGTGCCGACCACCCGCGAGCTGGAGGATTTCGCCATCAAGAAGACAGCGGTCTGGACTCTCGACGCTTGAGCTTTTAGAGAGAACAAACAAGGAACTGCAAAGGAGCGGCGCCATGCGCGAAGACGGCAAGATCGACTACATCGAGCTCCCGGGCCGCGACCTTCCCGCCACCAAGGGCTTCTATGAGCAGGCGTTCGGCTGGACCTTCGTCGACTACGGGTCCGACTACGCCGCCTTCGACAACGGCGGCGTGGACGGCGGCTTCAACGGCGACGCCGGCGACCAGGCCAAGGCGCCGCTGGTGGTCCTGTTCTCCACCGACCTGGAGGCCTCCCTGGCCAGGGTCACCGGCGCCGGCGGCGCCGTTACCCGCCCGATCTTCAGCTTCCCCGGCGGCCGGCGCTTCCACTTCCGCGACCCCAGCGGCAATGAACTGGCGGTGTTCAGCGAGGGCTGACGGGGCGCAGAATCGCGTTCAAGTTGCCGGGTCTAGCGAGGGTCGGGGGAGTGAAAAAAGATGTACAGACCAACACACGGAACACTCGGGGTCGCGGCCGTCTTCTGGGCTACGAGCGTCGCTTTGAGCGCGCAGGGTCAAAGCATACCGACTGCACCCGAGCCGCTTCGCCCGGTGAGCTTCGCCCGGATCGCCGCCAATATTCCCGCTGGCTCCGTGTGGGCTCACGTCCAGACGAACGACGGAATATACGGCTGCAGGGACTTTAAG